>MDTE01039326.1_pt1 | contig 37541 bp, 39 predicted proteins | sample 811231 | NCBI WGS metagenome assembly MDTE01 (sample SAMN05326651, study PRJNA326480) | marine metagenome | isolation source: seawater | place: Indian Ocean: Red Sea | collected 2010 | reverse complement strand
TTTCGGCGGTTGTTCAACAACCGGAACAACTGAATGAATTCGAGGAGGGAAAAAGTCGATGATCAGGGGGTTACACCATAATGCCTACCGCTGCCGTGATTCCGAGGAAACCCGGCAATTCTATGAGGACTTTCTCGGACTGCCGCTTTCCGGTTCGCTGCAAATCGGCGAAACCAAGAGCGGCCGCGAGACGCAGACCCTTCATACATTTTACGGCATGGACGATGGTTCTTATCTGGCCTTCTTCGAGGCGCCTGATATGCCGTTTGAGTTCAAGAACCAGCACGACTACGACCTCCACATCGCCCTCGAAGTCAGCCCCGAGGACCTGATTATGATGTTCGAGAAGGGAAAGGATGCCGGAATCCATACCCGGGGCGTCTCCAATCACGGGTTCGTCGATTCGATCTATTTCCGCGATCCGAATGGCTATGTAATCGAACTGACCGCCAAGCGTGAAGGCCATGACATGGCTATGGATCCGGCCACCAACGGCGCGCGTACGATTCTCGATGGTTGGAGTGCCAATAAGGTTTCGTCAAACAGCTAGTTCGCGGTCGAAGAATACTCACCGACACTGAAATGCCCTCCACAGTTAAAGGGCTTTTAGATCGCCAATGATGAGGTCCCGCACCCACTCAAATATTGGGACTTTCCCTACGGACCCGATTGAAATCGAGTGCGAGGAATGTGGTCGTTATGGCCGCTATTCCAAGGCCGTATTAATCAAACGATACGGCGAGGACCTTGTGCTGCCTGATTTGCTGAAGGCGATTTCGGGTGACTGCGAGAACCGATTGGGCCCGGCTACTCTTGCCTGTGGCGCTATTTATCCAAGACTTGTTCCTCGCCGACGCGAGGGTGGTTAGTCCTTAATATGGTTTTTGGAGGGCGTATTTCCTCTTTGAACCACGCCCTGTGGTAGACTCCTGAAATTACGTCCTGGACGTGGCGAAATTGCAGCGGACGCATGAGAGTGTCAGCAGTCGACAGCAGATCTCTGGAAGAGCTCACGCAGGTCGCGCAGCGGCGCGAGTTCCTGGCCCCTGAAGTCGTGCATCCGCTGCGGCAACGCACCGACATACACGGCCTGTTGTACGCGGCAGGGCACTATGGCGCCCTGGCCGGGACGGGATATCTGGTCTTCCTGTCAAACGGCACGTGGTGGCTGCTTCCGGCCATGCTGATTCATGGAATTGTGCTGAACCATCTATTCGCGCCCGTGCACGAGTGTGCGCACGGGACCGCATTCAAAACGCGCTGGCTCAATGAAGGTGTGCTCTGGGTCTCGGGCATCCTGACGTTTTGGGCCCCGCTCTACTTCCGCTACGAGCACTGGCCGCACCACAACTTTACGCAAGAGCACGGTAAGGACACGCAGTTCGTGCTCGCGAGCCCGAAGACCAGCTGGGACTACGTCAAGTGGATTTCAGGCTACACCCGCTACAAGGTCAATCTCGGTTGGCTGATTCTGCATTCAATGGGACGCATGCGACCACAGGAGAAAAAGAACATTCCCCCGAAGTTCCTGCCCCAGATCTATTTAGAGGCGCGCGTCATGTTGGTGATTTATGTCGGCGCCGCCCTTTACGCGGTGATCGCGCAGTCATGGCTGCCGGTTGTCTATTGGCTGGGCCCATTGATCCTCACGAGGCCGCTGGCGCATTTTCTTCGGGCGGCAGACCACGTGGGTTGTTACGAGGGACCCGATCTTAGGCGGAACACGCGTACGGTGATGACCGACCCCATCACACGCTTCTTCTCCTGGAACATGTCCTATCACAGCGAGCATCACGTGGCGCCGGCCGTACCATTCCACGCGTTACCCAAGGTTCACAAGCTGATCGACGGCATGACCTACAATTCACGATGTGGCTACTGGGCGGTGCAATGGGACATCCTGCGCCATCATCTCACAGGCCGATCTCAGACGCCGGAGGATCTGCCCGACGACGGCCGACGGAGACCCACGACGCAAACAAGCCATAAACCCTCAGGGCATCCCGTAGTGATCCGCCAAGGTGCGGAGACCTAACCGCAATATCTCCACATAGCGCCGTGCTGGCTCCCCGTAGACGCAGCAATCGACAACACTAGGCGGCAAGTTAATCAAACATACTTACCATTATCGTTCTCTGCGGATATTGAGGCATTTTAATAGTATTGGAACGGCATGACGTACATTTCCCAGTACACCGATGATAGACCCTTAGCTTTTGCAATTTGCTCGGACTTCATACGATATTCCAAAATGGTTTTGTTGTGCTTGGCATCATCGTTTCCTTGTTCCGTCGCGATGTCCCACCACGCGTAAGCTTCTACGAAATCTTTCGAAACGCCCAAACCAGTCGCATACATTAGGCCGAGGTTAGATTGCGCCTCAGCATGTCCTCTCTCGGCTGCTCTTCTATACCAGTGCATAGCTTTTCCGTAGTCCTTCTGCACGCCATTGCCCTTAAAGTACATCATTCCTAGATTGAACTGTGCTTCTGCATGTCCCTGCTTAGCTTGTGGCGCTAACAGTCTAAAAGCTCTCTGGTAGTCACCTGCTTTGTATGCAGCAAAAGCATCCTCTAGATCCTTTGCTGTTGAGGGCGCAGAACACAACATAAGTGCGGTCAGGGCGGTGAGGAGGGCGCGCATCCAAAGATGCTAATCCCAAATATCATGGTCGTAAATTGCTACCATGATTCTGCTTACTTGAAATTCATCCCGATAAAACCCATATAAATTATGTCATCGAGAGAGGGCTGACGCGCCCCGCCAACCTGCAGCTCGTGCAAGGTGGTTTTCCCGAAAGGGAGATGCGGCTCAAGAGAGCAATATCGAGCGTCAGCCCTCCACGGTTAGCCGTTGGAGGGTTTTATTATGTCTGCAGAAATTATTGATTTCCCGATTGACCGGGAGGAAAGTGGTTTTCCACCGATCCCAAGGAAGCGTGTGTTTTATCTTGGGCCTCATCACTACGCAGCAGGCCCTGGCTTCTCATGGAGCACTGAGTATTGGGTGAAACGTGTTGAACGCGGAAAAAAATGGGAAATCTACTGCACGCACCCGCAAGAGTCGGGAAGCCAGCGACTGTTCTTTCGGCTCTGTGATCCTGAGGAAGTTCGAGAATATTTCGAGAGTGTAGAATTTGAAATCAGTGATGAAGAATGGTGGGAGATAGGCTGGCGACCGGCGGAGGGCGCCGAGGTCATCGAGTGGGAGTACTATTATCGGGAGGCAAACCCAGAGAAATTCTGCTCAATGTGCGGAGAAATTTTTGTGCGCGGACCCCTGGATATTGAAAAATGCGAGTGCGCTATGACTTGTGCCATTTGTCTGGAGTTGTTGCCCGAAGACCCGTTTGAGACGCACGAATGTGAATGAGCCCGTTCTGGGCGGTGAGCAGCTGAAAGAGCCCTTGGTCACCTAACAATTTGCCAGTGACCAAAGCGCCTGGTCGTTAACGCTTTGATTTAAAATATTAAATGGTCTCTGGCAGTGGCGGTTTTTCGCTCGAAGAGCTTTGGATTTGCTGCCTGGCAAACCACAATTTTTTCCGCAAAGGTGAGGCCACAAATCTGGATCGGCACCATATCGATGATTTATGCCGCTGCACCATCGTGAAAGCCAAGCGAAGGAAGACAAGAGTCATCAAATTAAACGATGCCGCAATCGGCACAGTTACCGGCACAGTGCCTTACAGCGGATCGCGGGTGCTTTTTTGGGAGAATGAGGGAGAGCGAATTAAGGAAATGTCGAAGCGGTTTAGCTATTACACTTTACAAACCGCCAAGCGGCACGCCGACTTCCGGCGCTTCAGATGCCACGATTTGCGCCATTTTTTCGCTGTCGAATATCTGAGAAATAAAACCGGCAGCATCTACGATTTGCAAAAGCACCTCGGCCACTCCAGCATAAAAACGACAGAACTGTATTTGGATTATCTCACGCCAGAGGAACAAAAGGAGATAATGCGGGTCGCGTAGACCGGCACAAATACCGGCATAATCCAACGGTTTACAGCTTATTCCAGCGGTGCAAAAACCAGCTAAGTCATTGAAATGGCGGAGAGAGAGGGATTCGAACCCTCGGTACGGCTTGACACCGTACAACGGTTTAGCAAACCGTCGCCTTCAGCCGCTCGGCCATCTCTCCGGAGGCAGTTTCCCAGTCTACTTAAAAGCGGCCCCTGCCCCTGTCAACGCCAGGCAATCGCCTAGCCGATATAACCAAGAGCTAGAGGCAGTTTTGGCATAGGCACCATGCAAGTCTGGTCCAATGCGGGCCGCCAATAAAGTTGTTACAAACATTTTCACGGCCGATACAACGTTTGACACAACTCAACACGTCCATCGACTAGCCTGTTCTTCGAAAGAATCTTGTCATCGAGGCTGGCAGTGAATGGAGAAAATGCCACGGTTTTGTGACGCTCATCACAGGTTTGTAAGAAAAACGTGACGAAAACTTCACATTTTCGACCCGGGTATTAAATATAAAAATATCTTTGAATCAACACGTTACGTATGATTAACAACGAATGCTTGGTTAACGTTTTGGTCATCACTTGGCATCATCCTGTAGTCGCTTAGTAATCGATCCAGTAGATCGTGGGTAAATGAGTAGAGCCGGGGGGGGGGATTGTAGCCGGCGCGAGTGTGGCGCCGGGATTGGAGGTAAGCCATGACGAAATCCCTCGTAGCAGCCGGCGCGCATCCATGTTGCCCTTCATGCCCGCGATGTTCAGCCACTTGTGGGCTGAGATGTAATCCAGCGGCGCATCATGTCCGGTCGAATAAAGAAGACCCAGGCTGTATTGGGCGTCGGGGATTCCGGCCTCTGCCTCGGCCACGAATGTATCGATAGAGCTTTGGTCCATTTGAGCCATTTTTGTCTCCATCCAACACTTGGTTAACGGGCCGCTCCGTCCCTGGAGCACTGTCGTCCCACTTCCCGTTTACCAGTCAGACTCTGGGCTCTAATGGTTAACAAAAGGTACTACGGAATCGAATTCGAACAGGGTTGTAACGTGCGTCACAAATCCTGACCAACGTCATCGTTAACGGCGCCCCCGGACAGGCGCACCAACTCATCGAGAGTGGTGCCAAAAACGCAGTGAGAGTGCCCCGCTGCGGCATATATGGCGTCGAACCGCTGAAGGGCGCCGTCGATCACCGTCGGCAGCGGCGATGGATGGCCAAGTGGCGACACACCCCCGATCGCATACCCGGTTGCTGCCCTTACCGCATCGGCATCGGCACGAGACACCTTGCCCTCCAATCCGGTCAGCTGCGGAAGGATCTTGGAAACACAGCGGCGGTCACCCGAGATCAAGGCCATGACCGGCTGGTCGCCCACAGAAAACACCAGGGATTTGACGATGGCCCCCAACGGACAGCCCAGCGCGGCAGCCGCATCAGCCGCCGTACGGGCCGTCTGCGACAAGGCGATAACACGCGCCGCGCTGCCCGCCGCCGCAAGCGCGGTCTGCACGCGCTGCACCGAGGGACGGTCCAGAAGGCTTTCAGGGACCCCGCTAGAGATGTCCGCCTCCAGGCCGCAATGAAGGAGCTTTACCGCTGAGCGAACTGTGCAGCCCCGAACATGTTGCTCTGAATCTCCTTGGGATCGAGTTCCGCGTTCGCTTTCTCGCGATATTCAACGAGGATCTCTTTCCCCTTCGCCACGGCCGGCCGCGCATCGATCGCGTCGTGCCAGCGCTTGATGTTGGGAAATTCGTCGAGTTCAATGTCGAAGCGCTCGTTGAGACGCAGCCAGGGAAAGGTCGCCATATCCGCAATGGTGTACTGACCGGCGGCAAGCCAGTCATTGTCCGCGAGTCGTTTGTCCACGACCCCGTAGAGGCGCCGTGTCTCATTGGAGTAGCGGTCAACGGCGTACTGGACCTCGTGGCCCATGTCTTTGGCATACATCCGGAAATGATTGTTCTGTCCCAGCATGGGGCCCACTCCACCCATCTGGAACATGACCCAGCAGATCGTCTCGTAGCGCAGGCGGTCGTCCGTTGGATAGAACATGCCCGTCTTCTCGCCGAGATAGATGAGCATGGCGCCTGATTCGAACAGCGAGATCGGTTCGCCCCCGGGCCCGTCAGTATCGATCATCGCCGGCATCCTGTTGTTCGGGCTGAACTTCAGAAACTCCGGATCAAACTGGTCGCCCTTTTGGATATTGATGGGATGTACGTTGTACTCGAGTCCCGTCTCTTCGAGCATGATGTGCACCTTCACGCCATTGGGCGTGGGCCACGTGTAGAGTTCGATCATTGCCAGGGTCCTCCTGAAACAGCACCTGCCCTGTTGAAAAGACTACCGGTTTGGCCAATCGCGGCCAAATCGGCTCCAAGCCTTACCGCGCGGTGTATTGGGTGTTGCCGAAGAAGTTCTCGAGCGCGACCTTGGGGTCGAGATCGGCGTTGACCTGCGCCATATGGTCCTCCAGCACGGCACAGCCACGCTGCACACCCGGACGGGCCGACAAGGCATCCGCCCAGCGCTTGACGCTGGGATAGTCCGCCAGGTCGGTGGCGTGACGCTCGTACAGCCGCACCCACGCGAACGTCGCCATGTCGGCGATAGTGTACACGTCGCCAGCAAGCCACTCGCAGGCAGGCAGCCTCTTGTCCATGACACCATAAAGCCGGGCGGTCTCGTTGGCTTAACGCTCCTGCGGATAGGCCAGGTCCTGAGCCAGATGCGGCGCCTACCGTCGGAAGTGATGGTTCTGCCCGAACATGGGCCCGACGCCCCCCATCTGAAACATCAGCCAGCACAGGGTCTTGTACCGGTCGCGGGGATCGGCGGGATAGAACTGTCCCATCTTCTCGCCGAGATAGATCAGGATTGCTCCGGTCTCGAACAAAGCGATCAGCCGGCCGTCAGGTCCCTCCGGGTCGACGATCGCGGGAATCTTGTTGTTGGGACTGTTTTCGAGGAACTCGGGATCGAACTGTTCACCCGCCTGGATATTGACCGGGTGGACGCTATAGGGAACACCCGTCTCTTCAAGCATGATGTGGACCTTGTGGCCGTTGGGTGCCGCCCATGAGCAGAGCTCAATTGCCATAAGTAACCTCCTTGCCCATCAAACGACCGATTCCGCGATTTGGCGAAGATATCGCAGTCCCTCGATGGCCCGGCTGCCGTACCAGGACGTCATCTCGCCGTCGATCGGCATCAACCGCGCATCGCCGCAGGGATAGGCTGCACGAAAATCGTCAATATCAGACGGAGCAAATGCGTAAGGTTCGCTGGAAAACAGAACGAGGTCCATGCGCGCCAGCAGCTCGCGGGCGATGTCGACTTCGGGGTACCGGTTTGCCGGGTCATGGCATTGCGTGTGCCAACCCGCCAGGGAGAGAAATCGTGAAATGTAGGTGTCCTGAGACACCGTCATCCACGGTTCCTTCCAGATGAAATACAGGACGTCGTGCTGAGGAAGGTGATCGGCCGACCTCCGCAGATCGGACAGGGCATCCTCGAAGGCGTTTCCCAGGGCTGCGGCCTGCTTTTTCCGCCCGAACAGTCCTCCGATCAGGCGATAGAGCGAGAGATTGTCTTCGGGCTCAATGGGATGGGTGACGACGATCGCCGGGCCGAGCCCGGCAATCGCATCGACCTGTTCCTTCGTGTTCTCGTCCACGTTGACGATGACATGCGTGGGCGCGAGATCCTTCACCCGGTCGAGCACCACTTTCTTGGTACCGCCGACACTCGGCACTTCATCCACCGCGGGCTTGGGATGAATGCAGTAGTGGGTGCGCCCCACCAGATTGTCTGCTAGGTCCAGATCGAAGAGCAGTTCGGTGATGCTGGGTACCAGGGAGATGATCCGCGCGCCCTTGCCCGCTGGCGCATGGCGGGTGCCGGCATAGTCGGTGAGATCGGTCAATAGCCCTCTCCCGCGCCGTTCATGTGGGCAACGGCTGGCGCCTACCCCAGTTTTTCCCGGAGGATATCGTTGACGACCTTGGGATTGGCTTTTCCCTGCGAGGCCTTCATCACCTGGCCGACGAAGAAGCCAAAAAGTTTGTCCTTGCCGGCCTTGTATTCTTCCACCTTGTCGGCATTGTCGGAGATCACGGTATCCACCAGGGATTCGATCTCCCCCGTATCGGAGACCTGCTTGAGGTCTCGCTCCTCAACGATCGCGGAAGCCGGGCGGCCGCTTGTGAACATTTCATCGAAGACTTCCTTCGCGAGACGGCCCGACAGCGTGCCATCGGCCATGAGATCAATGAGTCCCCCAAGATTCTCGGGTGAAACAGGCGACTCGGCAATGCCTTGACCGGCGTCGTTGAGCCGACCGAAGAGATCGCCGGTGACCCAGTTCGAGGCCGTCTTGGCGTCCCGCCCGTCGGCCACCCGCTCGAAAAAGTCGGCAACTTCCTTTTCCGTAACCAGAACGCCGGCGTCATATTCGCTGAGACCGAGTGATTCGACGAAGCGCGTCTTCTTCTGGTCGGGAAGTTCAGGCAAGTCGGCCCGGATGGCCTCGATGTAGTCCTCGCTCAGGACCAGCGGAAGCAGGTCAGGATCCGGGAAATAGCGATAGTCGTGCGCTTCCTCTTTGCTGCGCATGGAGCGCGTGACTCCGCGTTCGGCATCGAACAGGCGCGTCTCCTGCTCGATCTCGCCACCCTCTTCCAGGATGTCGACCTGGCGGCGTGCTTCATAGTCGATGGCCTGCTGCACAAATCGTACCGAGTTCACGTTCTTGATCTCGCAACGCGTCCCCAGCGATTCTCCCGGCTTGCGCACCGACACGTTCACATCGCAACGCAGGCTTCCCTGCTCCATGTTGCCGTCGCACGTCCCGAGGTAACGCAGAATGGCGCGCAGCTTGCGGATATAGGCACCCGCTTGATCGGCATTGCGCAGATCTGGCTTCGAGACGATTTCCATCAGTGCGACTCCGGCCCGGTTGAGGTCGACGTACGTCGCGTCGGGATGCTGGTCATGGAGGCTTTTGCCGGCATCCTGCTCCAGGTGCAGGCGCTCGATGCCAACTTCGCAGACGCTGCCGTCCTCCAGATCGACCGTCACCATGCCTTCACCGACGACCGGCTGTTTGTACTGCGAAATCTGATAATTCGGCGGCAAATCGGGATAGAAGTAGTTCTTGCGGTCGAAGACAGAGTGCCGGTTGATCTCGGCGTTCAGTCCGAGACCCGTACGAACCGCCTGCTCCACGCAGGTCTCATTGATCACCGGAAGCATGCCCGGCATGGCCGCATCGACGAAGCTCACCTGGGCATTGGGTTCTGCGCCGAACGCGGTCGACGCGCCGGAGAAGAGCTTGGCTTCGGAAACCACCTGAGCATGAACCTCAAGCCCGATCACGATCTCCCACCGACCTGTGGCTCCTTCGATCATGTGCTTGTCTCCCACCAGGTGTCCGGCTCGGCATTGAATTCCGCCGCATCTTCGAGAGCTTCCGCGACCCGCAGAACCATTTCCTCGTCAAAAGCCTTGCCGATGAGCTGCAGTCCCAGCGGCAAACCGGCCTGCGACAGACCTGCCGGTACTGAGATACCAGGCAGACCCGCCATGCTGGCCGGGACAGTGAACACGTCATTGAAATACATGGCGATTGGATCGTCCGACTTGTCACCGGTCGCAAAGGCTTCGCTGGGCGCCGTGGGGGTGAGAAGAACGTCCACGCCCTCGAACGCGGTCTGGAAATCGCGGGCGATGAGCGTGCGGACCTTCTGAGCCTGCAAGTAGTAGGCATCGTAGTATCCCGCGGACAGGACATAGGTGCCGATCATCACGCGACGTTGGACTTCGGCTCCGAATCCCTCCGCCCGGGTCCGTTCGTACATGTCGATGAGATCATCGCCCTCCACGCGAAGCCCGTAGCGCACACCATCGTAGCGCGCGAGATTCGATGAAGCCTCGGCCGGGGCCACGATGTAGTAGGCGGGCAGTGCGTACTTGGTGTGCGGCAGGTCAACTTCCCGGGTTTCGGCACCGGCATCTTCGAGCCAGCGAATACCCTGTTGCCATAGCGCATCGATCTCCGCAGGCAGCCCGTCCATTCGGTACTCGCTCGGAATACCCACGCGTAGCCCCTTGACGTCGCCGCCCAGAACCGCCTCGAAGTTGGGCACCGGCAAATTGGCGGAAGTTGAATCCTTCGGATCATGTCCGGACATTGCCGACAGCATGATTGCGGCATCACGGACGGTGCGGGTCAGAGGCCCTGCCTGATCGAGCGAAGAGGCGAAGGCGATGATCCCCCAGCGCGAACAGCGGCCGTAGGTAGGTTTGAGCCCCACCAGCCCGGTAAACGAGGCCGGCTGTCGGATCGAGCCACCGGTGTCCGTTCCCGTGGCTGCCAGCGCCGCGCGGGCTGCCACGATCGAGGCCGAACCCCCACTGCTGCCACCCGGAACAATGGGCCGGTTGTCGCTCGGCCGACGCCAGGGATTCTCGACCGGCCCGAAATAGCTGGTCTCATTGGATGAGCCCATGGCGAACTCGTCCATATTCGCCTTGCCAAGCATCACCGCCCCTTCCCGCCAGAGATTGGCGGTGACGGTCGATTCGTAGGGCGGGACGAAGGTATCGAGGATGTGTGAACCCGCTGTCGTTCTGAATCCGTCGGTACAGAACAGGTCCTTTATCGCGAGGGGGACACCTTCAAGCAGGCCGCCATCTCCTTTGGCGATGCGTTGATCCGCAGTATCCGCCATGGACAGCGCGTACTCGGCGGTCTCGAGCGCCATCGCGTTGAGCGGCCTGGCACGCTCGATGGCCGCGTTGTGGGCCTCGGTAAGCTCACGCGCGGAGAAGTCCCGGGCGCGCAATCCATCTCGCGCCTCACTCAATGTGAAGTGCGTGAGATCGGCCATTTACTCGACGACCTTTGGCACGACGTAGAAGCCTTCTTCAGACTCGGGTGCGTTTCCGAGAACCTTGTCGCGGTAGGCACCGTCGGTCACCGCGTCCCGCCGCTGAGGAATCTGCATCTCTACAACGCTGGTCAGCGGCGGCACATCGTCCGTATTGACTTCGTTGAGCTGCTCCACCCACCCCAGGATGTTGGAGAGTTCATTGCCAAGACGTTCAAGATCCTCGTCGGCGACACGAATGCGCGCCAGGCGGGCAATTCTGCTCACTGTGGCCTTATCGAGCGACATGTGCCAATTTCTTAAAGATCGCCATTAATGAGACAACGATGCTTCTCCGGGTGGCCTGACAACGAAGTGATGGGCCTATGCTTTCAGAGGCTCTAACCGGAGCCATTCCCGCTAGTTTCCGAAACGCTGTAAGGGGCCGCCCGTTCGAGCGCGGCGGACCGTATCACCCGTCATGATTGCCCGCAACCCAACGGAACTCAAGGAATCGCTGAGCCAGAACCAACGCTGGCTCGGGATCGACTTGGGCACCAAGACTCTGGGACTGGCGCTGTCAGACGTCACTCTGACGATCGCGACACCGTTGGAAACCTTGCGTCGCGGCAAATTCAGCAAAGATGCCGAAACCCTCAAGGCCCTCATCGAAAAAGAACGCGTTGGAGGTCTGGTCTTCGGATTGCCCCTCAACATGGACGGCAGCGAAGGCCCGCGCTGCCAGTCGGTGCGACAATTCGCTGCGAACCTCGAAAAACGAATCGACCTGCCGATGACCTTTTGGGATGAGCGCCTGTCGACCGTCGCGGTAACCCGGACGCTCCTCGACGCGGACGCCAGCCGTAAACGGCGTTCCGAAGTCGTTGACAAGATGGCCGCCGCCTACATCCTGCAAGGCGCACTCGACAGTCTGAGCAGCGCCTGATGCACGGAAAGCACAAACTCTAACTCTTACGTCCGCTCCATGTTCGAACTCGCTCTTTCCCTCGCCCCGATATTCCTGCTGATCGCTCTCGGCTGGGCCTTCAGGCGTGGCAGCTTTCCGCAGGGAGAGTTCTGGACGGCTGCCGAGCGCCTCGTCCATTTCGTATTGTTCCCAGCCCTTCTGCTTGGCGGACTGGCCACCGCCGACCTGTCGGGATTCGAGGTCACTCCCCTGATCGCAGCAGTAGCAGCCAGCGTGATGGTGATGGCCCTGGCGGTCATGGTGATCGGCTGGAAACTGGTGTCCGATGGGCCCGCTTTCGCCTCGGTATTTCAGGGATCACTGCGATTCAACGCCTACGTAGGCGTCGCCGCGGCGGCGGCATTGTTCGGTACAGCCGGCGAAACCCTGGCGGCTGTGGTAATCGCCGTCATGGTGCCGCTCGGAGAGGCGTTGTCAGTCGTTGCCCTGGCACGCCAGGCCGGCCGGGATACACCGAGCCTTGGCATCCTGTTCACATCGCTCCTGCGTAATCCTCTGATCCTCGCGAGTTTCGCCGGTATCATTCTCAACATGACGGACGTCGGCCTGCCGTCACTCAGCGAACCCGTCGTCGGATTCCTAGGCCGTGCCGCCCTGCCGATCGGTCTGTTGTGTGTCGGGGCGGGCCTTGATGTATCGGCGCTCGGCAAGTCGATAAAGCCGATCATCGCGACCAGCGTTTTGAAGCTCGTTGTGATGCCGGTTTTCATGCTCGTGGCTTGTTCGGCATTCGGTGTGGGAGGGCTCACGGCGAAAGTTGCACTTCTTTTCGCAGCATTGCCGCCGTCACCCCCCTCGCATAGCGCGGCCAGTCAACTGGGTGGCGATGCGACATTGATGTCGAACCTGACGACGATCGCGACCTTGGCGGCGACCGTGACACTACCGGCAATCATGTTGGTCTACGACTGAAGTTCGCCTCCGATGTCGTTCGGGACGTTGCCCATTGATAAGCGCGTCCGATAAATTGTCGCCGGTCGCAGCCGACCCGAACCAAACAACCGTTAAGCGTCAACGATGAACAGCCTGTCGCAAATCCTGGCCGACCACGTCGCGTCCACGCAATTCGAGGACCTGTCCGCGGAAACGGTGTCTGTCACAAAATGGTTTCTGCTGGATACCCTCGGCGTGGCCTGGGCGGGTACCGAGGCGCCGGGAACCGAAGCGCTGCAAAACCTGGTGTTTGCAGAAGGCGGAAGCACGGACTGCACGGTATTTGGCTCAGATGTGCGGTTGCCGGCAACCGCCGCCGCCTTGATGAACGGCACCTACGCGGGCGCCCTCGATTACGACGGCGTCTATGAGAAAGGCTCGGTACACCCCGACATCGTCACCATGCCGGCCGCCTGGGCCATCGCAGAGAAATGTCATGCGAGTGGACGGGACTTCATCGCCGCCTTGGCACTGGGCAATGATCTCACTTGCCGGTCAGGTGGTGCCATGGCAGGCAATCGGGGCTGGTTCAACACGGCGGTGCACGGCGTCTTCGGCGGCGCAGCAGCGGCCTCGAAATTGCTCGGCCTTGATACTGCGGGCGTCGCCAACGCCATCGGACTGGCGTTCAGCCAGGCGTCCGGGCCTCAGCAGGCAACCATTGAAAAGAGCCTGGTCAAACGGGTTCTTTCGGGAATGGCCGCGCGCTCCAGTGTTTTCGCGGCATTGGCCGCCGAACAGGGAATCACCGCACCGCAGGAAGCGTTCGAGGGCAAATTCGGGTTTTACACGCTCTACGGAGACGGAGATCCAGAGGCTCTGATCGCCGGTCTCGGGGAGCGCTATGAGAACGCCGTCACCGTGACCAAGAAATATCCAAGTTGCACCGCCAATCACGTCGCCATTCAGGGGGCGGTCGACCTTGCAGACGAGTTCGATCTCGGCACAGATGACGTGACGGGCGCGGAAGTCGTCATCTCACCCTTCATGAACCAGCTGGTGGGTGCCGACTGGGATCCCGGTGACAATCCACAGGTGGCGGCGCAATTCAGTGTCCAATACTCCATCGCCTGCGCCATCGCGCGGCGCAAGCTCGGCATCGCCGAGATCCAAGAGAATGTGATCTTCGACGACCAGATCAACAAGCTGGCAAGCAACGTCTCGGTCACCGTCAACGAAGACTGGCCCGGCAAATTCTCGCCGTGTGAACTGACTATTCACACGAAGGACAACGGCACGCTGACCCGTCGCGTTGATCACACGCCGGGGACCCAGGAAAACCCTCTGAGTCTTGATGACCTCAAGGCCAAGTTCCACGACTGCGCGGCCTCGGGGGCGGCACCGATGTCCCGGGACCAGGCGGACATTGTCATCGACAAAGTGATGGCTCTCGAGGACGTGTCCGACATGGCTGAATTCTTCAGTGATTCGGCGATGACTCCCAGAGCAGCCTAAATTCAGGATTGAAACCAGTTACATGACCACACAGACGGCCACCGATCATCGACCCAACTACGCACAAATCAGTGTGCGGCCCTTGTCCGGCACCCTGGGCGCCGAGATCACGGGTGTCGATTTGTCGCAACCCATCGATGACGGGGTGTTCACTGAGGTCAGGGCAGCGTTTCACGACAATCTGGTGATCGTCCTGCCAGGCCAGAACATCAGGCCCGAGAACCTGGTCACCTTCACCGAGAAATTCGGCTCAGCAGAGCCACACCCGCTGGGCTCACGCCGTGGTCTGGACGACCACCCCCACGTCATGGTGCTGGAAAATCAGCCAGGCAAACTCGGTCCGCGCAACGACTTTTGGCACTCGGATATTTCCTTCGACGAGGTGCCGCCTCTGGGATCGATCCTTTACGCGATTGAAGTCACAGAAGGTAAGGCCGACACCATGTTTTGCAACATGTACGAGGCCTACGAAGGCCTGTCGGCGGGACTGAAAGCCACCCTCGATGGCATGACAGCCGAACACTCCGCTGAAAAGCTGGTGCAGGAGGTTCCCAACCGGTTGTCGGTTGATGTCGCGCCGCCGTCTGTCACGCACCCGGTTGTGCGGACCCACCCTGATACGAGCCGTCGGGCGCTCTACGTCAACCCGCACTACACCCTGAACTTCACTGGCTGGACGCCCGAGGAAAGCCAACCGCTTCTCGACATGCTAACGGCACAGGCAACCCGGCCGGAGAACACATTCCGGCACCATTGGAAAGTCGGTGACGTACTGATGTGGGACAACCGTTGCGCCATGCACTACGCGGTTCGGGACTATGACGATTCGATGCCCAGGCTGCTGTATCGCACCACAGCGGCCGGCGACCGCCCGCGCTGAACGTTCGTGCCGACAATCTTAGGCGCCATGAGCTCACAGGAAGAAGGCAAGCGATGACGTTGGAAGTACAACCCTTCGAGACCGCTCTCGGCGCCGAGGTCAGTGGCGTCGACCTGGCTCAGGACCTCGATGCGGAAACCTTTTCTGAGATCGAACAGGCATACAACGAACACTCGGTGTTGCTGTTCCGGAATCAATCGATCGACGAGGCCCAACACCTCTCGTTCAGCCGACGTTTCGGCCAACTCGAGGTCCACGTCCTCGACCAGTATCTCCATCCTCAACATCCCGAAATCCTGATCGTCTCGAATGTCATGGACGGCGAGCGCCACGTCGGCATTTACGATGCAGGTCGCTACTGGCATACCGACCTGTCCTACATGACGGTGCCAAGCCGGGGCTCGTTGCTGTATGCCATTGAGGTGCCGCACGATGAAGATGGCGAACCATTGGGCGACACGTTGTTCGCCAGCACCTCTGCCGCCTACGACGCTTTGTCCGAGGGCATGAGATCTCATATCGCCGATTTGAAGGCCGAGTTCAGTCTGGCCAACCGGCACGCCAAGCTGGTTGCGGATGGCGACGAAGGCGCAGAACTAAGTGACGCGCATCAGGAAAAGGCGCCACCCGTGGTGCATCGAATCGTACGCACCCACCCGGTCACGGGGCGCAAGAGCATATATGTCAACGAGGGTCAGACAGCCGGCATCCTGGGTCTGCCCGACAATGAGGCCCGCGACCTGCTGACAGAGCTCTGCGCGCATTGCACCAAGCCGGAGTTCATCTACAGGCATAAGTGGCGTGTCGGTGATCTGTTGATGTGGGACAACATCCCGACCCAACATCTCGCCATATGTGATTACGAGCTGCCGCAGCGCCGATATCTGCATCGCACGACCCTGCGTGGCACGCCGCCGCAATAAGACTGCTTGCTCCGCATCCATTAGCGGGCGTATATAGCCCCTTTAATGGCCACGGCCGAACTTCACACGTATCCGCACCGCCACCTCCTTGGCATCGAAGGTCTATCGGCGGACGAGATCACCGTCCTTCTTGACCGCTCGGAGGAGTACGTCGATCAGAATCGACGGGTCGACAAAAAGCAATCCTTGCTGCGGGGCCGCACCCAGATCAACCTCTTCTTCGAAAGTTCAACACGGACGCGCACGTCCTTTGAGCTCGCAGGCAAGCGGCTCGGCGCCGACGTCATCAACATGTCGGCCGAAGCTTCTTCGATCCGCAAGGGCGAGACCCTGATCGACACGGCCATGACCCTCAATGCCATGCACCCGGATGTGCTGGTGGTGCGTCATCCACATTCGGGGGCCGTCAATCTGCTGGCCCAGAAAGTCGATTGCGCCGTGATCAATGCCGGTGACGGCAGTCATGAACACCCGACGCAGGCCCTCCTCGACGCGCTCACCATCCGGCGGCGCCGCGGACGTCTCGACGGACTGATCGTAGCGATCTGCGGAGATATCCTGCACAGCCGGGTGGCGCGTTCGAATATCCAACTGCTGATCACCATGGGAGCCCGCGTGCGCGTGGTCGCCCCACCGACACTTGTTTCCCCGCTTTTCGAACGCATGGGGGTCGCGGTCCACCACGATATGGGGAGCGGCCTCGACGGTGTGGATATCGTCATGATGCTGCGGCTGCAGACCGAACGCATGCAGGGGTCTTACGTCCCGTCGGTTCGCGAGTATTTCCACTTTTTCGGCCTCGACTATCAGAAGCTTGCTGCGGCCAAGCCCGACGCCCTGATCATGCATCCAGGCCCGATGAATCGTGGTGTCGAAATCGATACCGACGTGGCGGACGACATAGACCGTAGCGTCATCCGCGAACAGGTGGAAATGGGCGTGGCCGTCCGGATGGCCTGCCTCGACGTCCTGACCGGGCACCTTTCGAATGACCCGCCCAGAAAAGCGGCAGCGGCGGAGTAGCACGATTGGCCCGCAGCTTTTCCAAAGGCGATCCTGGCAAGGTGGCTTATACCAATGCCCGGCTGATCGATCCGTGGAAGGACCTGGATGAAGCGGGTTCCCTGCTGACCGAGGGCAACCGGATTGCCGAAGTCGGTCCTGGGCTGTTCGCGGACGGCATTCCCGACGGTATCCGTACGGTGGATTGTGGCGGGAACGTCCTGGCACCGGGACTTATCGACATGCGCGCCTTTCTGGGTGAGCCGGGTTTCGAGCACAAGGAAACACTGGCAACGGGAACGGAGGCGGCGGCCGTGGGCGGTGTGACAACCGTGATCTGCCTGCCTGGTACGGACCCGGTGATCGATGACACCGCACTTGTCGAGTACATCGAACGCCGCGCCCGGGAAGATGCAGTGGTCCGTGTTCATCCCATGGGCGCCCTGACCAACGGTACCGAGGGACGCGAGATGACGGAGATGGGCCTCCTGGCCGAGGCCGGTGCCGTCGCTTTCACGGACGGCGATCGTGCCGTCGCCGATGCGCATTTGATGCGCCGGGCCCTGGCCTACGCGTCGGGGCTCGACCTGCTCATCGTCCAACATATCGAGGAAGCCGCTCTGGCGAGCGCCGGCTGCATGAACGAGGGTGAACTGGCGCTGCGCCTGGGGTTGCCCAGTATCCCCGTAGCCGCGGAAGTCATCGCTCTGGAGCGCGATCTTCAACTCGTCGAGCTGACCGGCGGCCGCTATCACGCGGCGTGTATTTCCGCCGGCGAGACTGTCGCACGCCTGCAGCAGGCCAAGGCAAAAGGTCTGCCGGTATCGGCGGGGGTCGCCGTCCATCATTTCGCACTCAATGAAACTGCGGTCGGCGAATATCGATCATTTGCCAAGACCTCGCCGCCGCTGCGTGCAGAAGAAGATCGACAGGCTCTGATCCAGGGCATGCGCGACGGCACCATCGATGTCATCGTCAGCGATCACAGTCCGCAAGACCAGGAAAGCAAACGCCAACCCTTCATTCAGGCTGCGAACGGTATCGCCGGCCTCGAGACCATGCTGCCTCTCGCCCTCGAACTGCATCACAACGGATCCATCCCTCTGATGCGCGTCCTCGAGATGATGACGGCGGCGCCGGCGCGGCTGCTTGGCCTAGATGTTGGACGGCTCGAGGTGGGCGCGCCCGCCGACCTGGCCGTTATCGATATCGATACCCCCTGGCGTCTCAGCGAGGACGGGCTCGTGGCGAAATCCAAGAACACGCCGTTCGACGGTCGCCCCGTGCAGGGCCGGGCGTTGCGCACCGTCGTTGCCGGACATACGGTCTACGAGTTCGCCGCGCTCACATAGAGCGCCCGTGCCATGCCAGATCCGATGGGTGACTTCAGCTACGCGTGGCCGTTCTACGCGGCAGCCGTTTTGGGTTACCTGCTGGGTTCCATCCCGTTCGGACTGGTGCTGACGAGGATCGCGGGCCACGGAGATATCCGCCAGATCGGCTCTGGCAATATTGGCGCAACCAACGTTCTGCGCACCGGCAACAAGACCCTGGCCGCATTTACGGTCTTGCTCGACGGTGGCAAAGGAGCCGTCGCTTTCCTGATTGCCGGCCTGTTTGGCCCCGATATGGCTGTATTGGCAGGCGGCGGCGCCTTTCTCGGACACCTGTTCCCGGTCTGGCTGAAGTTCAAGGGCGGCAAGGGTGTCGCCACAGCCTGTGGCATCCTGATTGCTGCCTCCTGGCCCGCCGGCCTCCTCGCCTTCCTGACCTGGCTCGCAATGGCAGGGCTGTTTCGATATTCGTCCCTGGCGGCCCTCGTCGCCTCGGCCATCGCCCCGGCCTATGTCTGGTATTTCGCCGACCTGCAACGAACGGAAATGGCTGTATTTCTTGCGGTTCTCGTGTTCATCCGCCACCACGCCAATATCCGACGGCTTCTCAAGGGCGAAGAATCGCGAATTCAGTTGAAAGGCCGGAACGCTGGCGAAGATGCCTGAATCACCCGGAATCGTTCGTTTTTCACGCCGTTCGGACGGTTGAATTCGCACACTTCGCACATAGTCCGGGATTGCCTCAAAAATTCAGTGCCTCTGCGAAATCGGTGAAGGAAACCGCCGTGCTACGCAAAGAGTCACCGTGACAGATACACCTTGACGCTTGTAAATCGATGATATTAAGTGTATACACACTTAATATTGCCGGAATCCCCAGGAGACTTGAGTCATGGTGTCACGGACTGCGCCCACGGAGCCCGAAAACTGCCTCTGCTTCAATCTACGCAGGGCAGCCCGCGCGATATCGCAGACTTATGATGCGGCACTCGCCCCCAAGGGCCTGAAAGCCACGCAGTTCACGGTTCTTCAGACCACTGCGGAGGCCGGCGGCGCGCCGATCAGCCGTTTGGCCCAAAAGCTCGGCATGGACCGTACGACCCTGACCCGAAACCTGCAGCCCCTCGAGAAGATGGGATTGATATCTGTGGCGTCGGGAAAGGACCGTCGCGAGCGAGTGGTTCACTTGACGGATGAAGGACTACAGATCCTGGCTGACGCCCTTCCCTTGTGGGAAGGTGTGCAATCTACAATCTACAGCGCGCTTGGCCCGGTTGCCTTTGTTTCACTCCTGGACCGCTTGGATAGCGTTGTGGAGAAGTCCTCTATCTGAAAAGAAATGATTTATTCACTTTAGTGTATATGCACTACAACTGATCTCTATAAGTGGGATTCTGGGCGCCAGTCAGCCGACTCAATTTTTCGCACCGGCTGAGTCTCACGCATCGTCTCCATACCCCTTTCCCAAGTCCTCCGGCGAAATTGCGGCCCAATTCTTTTCATTGAGTCCTCCAGATCCCGTTTTTCAAGGATTCCGGACCTCGAGGGGATGAAGCGGAGATGAAGTCACGTCGTGACAGGCCTCCTGAGTCGGAGGAATCACAGGATTCCGGGGATGAGAACGTTGCTGCGCTCTGCCTGGTGCGGAGTGAAGGCATTGGCCCTGCGACCTTTCATCACCTGATTACGCGATACGGTTCAGCGATTGCGGCATTAGCAGCCCTCCCCGAACTGGAACGGCGGAACGGCAGATCGTCGAGACGCGTGTACAGTGAAACCCGGGCCCGAGAGGAGATTGACGCTCTGGACGCGCTTGGGGCACGGCTCCTGGCGCATGGTGATTGTGCATACCCCCAGAGCCTCGCCACCCTTCCCGATGCACCGCCAATGGTCTCGGTGATGGGCCGCGGGGACCTTCTACGCCGACCCGCCATTGCAATCGTGGGTGCCCGCAATGCCTCGAGCGCCGGTATAAGGTTCCCCCGCACCCTGGCAGGCGAACTGGGTGAGGCCGGATTCGCTGTCGTGTCAGGTCTCGCCAGAGGCATAGACTCCGCGGCACATCTCGGTTCCCTGGCCACAGGATCGATCGCTGTCCTGGCTGGCGGAATCGATCAGGTTTACCCGCCAGAAAACGATTCTCTGCAACAGAGTCTTGCCGACAGGGGTTTACTGCTGGCAGAGCAGCGTGTTGGCACGCAACCGCGGGCCAGGCACTTTCCTACCCGCAATCGCCTCATTTCGGGCCTGTCACTTGGCGTCGTGGTCGTTGAAACGGCTTGCCGTTCTGGTTCGTTGATCACCGCACGTTGTGCCCTGGATCAGGGCCGGGAGGTATTCGCAGTGCCTGGTTCGCCTCTGGATCCCCGCTGTCGCGGCAGAAATGAGTTCATCCGCGACGGTGCCGTACTGGTCCAAACCATAGATGACATCATCTCGATCTTTGCACCTCCACGACAGGCCGCGCGCGGCAGTTCAGCCTTTCCCCAAGGCAATGAAATCTCCCCGAATCGGTCGGCCGATGAGTACGACCGCATGCAGCATCGTGTGGCCTCTGCACTAGGTCCCACGCCAGTAACGGTTGACGAACTGATGCGTCAGTGCCAATTGACTCCCCCTGAGCTTTTGACCATTTTGCACGAATTCGAAACGGCAGGACGCTTGCAAAGGCACCCCGGAAACAGAGTTTCCTATTTGTAATCAATACGTTACGCACTAAATAGCAGCGTAATCGATCAAGTATCTGGATTCTCCATGGACGTCGTTATCGTCGAATCACCGGCCAAGGCCAAGACGATCAATAAGTATCTGGGCAACGATTTCGTCGTCCTGGCGAGCTATGGCCACGTCAGGGATTTGCCGTCAAAGGACGGTTCCGTCCGTCCCGATGACGACTTCGCGATGACCTACGAGACCAATCCTGATTCGGTCAAACACTTACGCGAAATTGTACGTGCACTACAGAACGCGGAGCATCTGTATCTGGCAACCGACCCGGATCGGGAAGGCGAGGCCATATCGTGGCATGTTCTCAAGGAGTTGGAGCAGAGAAACGCCGTTAAAGGAATTGACGTCAAGCGCATCGTCTTCAACGAAGTGACCCGCGGCGCAGTACGCGATGCGATCTCGCATCCCCGTGACCTCGACATGGACCTGATCAACGCCCAGCAGGCTCGTCGGGCGCTGGACTATCTTGTCGGATTTACATTGTCGCCCGTACTGTGGCGAAAATTGCCCGGCTCCCGGTCCGCGGGCCGCGTGCAATCGGTCGCGTTGCGCCTGATCTGCGAACGTGAACTCGAGATCGAGGCCTTCAAACCACAGGAATACTGGTCTATCGAGGCCGCGCTGCGCACTGCAGATGGAACGCCGTTCGCCGCCCGGTTGACGTCGCTCGAGGGAGAACAGCTTGACAAGTTTTCTCTCGGCAACGCCGCGGATGCTGAGCGGGCAGTCCAGATCCTTCGCGCGTCCCCCGATCTGACCGTCACAGGGATCGAGGCGAAGGAGATCCAGCGCCATCCGAAACCACCGTTCACGACTTCGACCCTGCAACAGGAATCGGCGCGCAAACTTCGCCTGCGAGCCCAGCGAACCATGCAGGTTGCGCAACGCTTGTACGAGGGCGTTGATATCGGCGGCGAAACTGTCGGTTTGATTACCTATATGCGGACAGACGGCGTGCAAATCGCTTCAGAGGCCGTCCAAGCCTGCCGCAGCCTCATCGCCGAAAGGTATGGCGCGCCATACGTTCCCGAGAAACCACGCGCATACCGCAGTCCCGCAAAGAATGCCCAAGAGGCGCACGAAGCCATCCGGCCGACCGATCTGTCACGTACACCCGCCGACGTTGCACAGTATCTCGATGACGAAGGCAGGCGTCTCTATGAATTGATCTGGCAACGCACCGTTGCAAGTCAGATGTCGTCCGCGCGACTTGAACAGACGGCTATCAACATGTCGACCGCGGACGGAAGGGCCGGCCTCCGCGCCACCGGTTCGGTGGTGCTCTTTGATGGCTTTTTCAAGCTGTATCAGGAAGGCCGAGACGATCCCGCGGAAGACAATGGGGACGACCCGGACGACCGGCGCCTGCCCAAGGTCAGCAATGGCGAGTCCATCCACTGCGACGACGTCACATCAAAACAGCATTTCACCGATCCGCCACCGCGTTACACGGAAGCGACCCTGGTGAAGCGCCTCGAGGAGTTGGGTATTGGACGGCCGTCGACCTACGCCAGCATCATTTCGGTTCTGCAGGACCGTGATTACGTCAGTCTGGATCGTTCCCGATTCATTCCCGACGACCGCGGCCGCCTCGTCACTGCATTCCTGAGCAACTTCTTCACCCGCTATGTGGAGTACGACTTCACGGCTCGGCTGGAAGAAACCCTGGATGATGTTTCGGCAGGAAACGCCGATTGGAAGCAGGTGCTACAGGACTTCTGGGTTGCTTTTAGCGGCGCCGTCGATGACACCAAGGATCTGAGGGTCCGGGAGGTGCTGGACGCCCTCAATGAGACACTGGGCGCACACTTCTTCCACTCCGACGACCCCGCTGTCGATCCGAGGGCATGTCCGACATGTGATGACGGTCAACTGTCGCTCAAACTGGGTAAGTTCGGCGCTTTCATCGGCTGCTCCAACTACCCCGAATGCCGGTATACCCGCCGTCTGGTCAATGGCAATGGTGCAGATGCCGGTGAAGACACAGGTCCCCGGGATCTGGGTGAAGACCCGGATACCGGCAGGCAGGTCAGCGTGCGCTCCGGCCCGTATGGTCACTACGTTCAACTCGATGTGGAGCCCGAGGCGGAGAACAAGAAGAAGAAGGAGAAGCCCAAGCGGGTCTCACTGCCCCGAGAAGTACTTCCTGATGAGATCGACCTGGAAACCGCGCTCGCATTGCTGGCACTGCCACGTGAGGTTGGTCCTCACCCGGAAACCGGAAAGAAGATTTCCGCGGGTATCGGCCGCTTTGGACCCTACGTCCTGCACGATGGCAAATATGCTTCGCTCAAGAACGATGACGATGTCCTCTCGGTTGGATTGAACCGTGCCGTCGTACTTCTGGCCGATGCGAGCCAGCGCCGACGCGGCGGTACTGCGCTCAAGGAATTGGGCGATCATCCCGACAATGGCAAACCCGTCGTCATCATGGATGGACGCTACGGCCCTTACGTCAAACACGGCCGCACAAACGCCACGTTGCCCAAGGGCGTCCTGCCGGAAGACATCACCATGGAGACCGCGGTCGCCCTCCTGACCGAAAAAGCTACAAAGAAGGGTAAGGGCCGCTCGGGCGGCCGCAAAGGGTCTCGAGCCTCACGATCGAAGGCGACACCGGACGCAGCGACGGATTAGGAGCACCCGGCTTGGCCCAGGGTCGACGCACGCGCCCGTCACGCGAGCCAAAAAGCAAAGGTAAGAAGTCCGCTCCCTTCCCGACGCGGGAAGAGGTCTTGCGCTTCATCCAGGATAGCCCCAGCAAAGTCGGCAAACGTGAGATCGCCCGTGCCTTTGGAATTTCCGGCGCGGACCGGATGCAGCTCAAGAAACTCTTGAAGCAGCTGGGCGATGAAGGCCTGATTGAACGCGGCCACCGTAGATCGCTCTACGCTGCCGGCGAACTGCCGCCCGTTACGGTTGTCGAGATCACGGACACCGACCTGGACGGCGAGCTTTATGCACGCCCTGTGCAATGGGAGAGCGAACAAGATCCGCCACGCATTCTCATGGTCCCGGATCGCCGTGGCGGCCCCGCACTGGGCCGTGGAAATCGAGTGCTGGCCAAGCTCAGCAAGAACTCGGATGGTGACTATGAAGCGCAGGTGATGCGACGCCTCGCCGACCAACCGGACGAAGTTCTGGGAGTGTTCAATCTCGTCGCGGGTCACGGTCGAATTGTTCCCACTGACCGGCGCGTTAAACGCGAGTTCGTCGTTGCAGGGCCCGATACGATGGGCGCGTTTCCGGGCGAGGTGGTTCTCGCCGAGACCATGCGCGGCACACGCCTGGGCCTCGGCAAGGCACGGGTCAAGGAAAGACTGGGTTCTTTCGAAGATCCACGCAGCTACAGCCTGATTGCGATCCGCAATCAGGGTATTCCAACTGTCTTTGCGGAAGCCGCACTCGCTGAGGCTGAAGCCGCTAGTGCGCCGGATCTGGGAAATCGCCAGGATCTACGGGAGATCCCACTGATCACGATCGATCCAGCCGATGCACGAGACCACGACGACGCCGTGTGGGCCTCGCCCGATGAAGATGCCGGGAATCCTGGTGGCTGGAAAATCGTAGTCGCAATCGCCGACGTCGCGGCGTATGTCCGACCTGGCACCGCGCTGGACCGCGACGCACAAAAGCGAGGCAATTCCGCCTACTTTCCCGACCGTGTCGTGCCCATGCTGCCGGAGGCCCTGTCCAGCGATCTATGCTCCCTGCGTCAAGGAGTCGATCGCGCCTGTCTGGCAGTGACAATGTGGATCGACGCACGTGGCAACAAGCGGCGACACGAGTTTACCCGCGGCATGATGCGGGCGGCGGCCAACCTGAACTACCGTTCGGTCCAAGATGCCCACGATGGTAGGGTGAGCGAGGCAGTCCCATCGTCCCTCTCCTCGACCATCAAGCATCTTTATGGTGCTTTCTCGGCCCTCATGAAGGCCCGCGCAAAGCGACAGCCGTTAGATATCGAACTTCCGGAACTCCGCGTGGCCCTGGGGGCAGATGGACATGTTGAAACGGTCAGACCCCGAGCCCGATGGGACTCTCATCGATTGATTGAGGAGTTCATGATCGCCGCAAATGTGGCGGCCGCGGAAACATTGGAGGAGCTAGACACCCCGTGCATGTACCGCATTCACGACAGGCCCGATGAAGACCGAGTGGCAGCGCTACGCGAGTTGTTGACCAGTCTGGACCTGAGGTTGGCAAAAGGTCAGGCAATCAAATCTGAGCACTTCAACCAGATTTTGGAGCAAGTCGTGGATTCACCTCATGCTCACCTCGTCAATGAAGTCATCCTGCGGACGCAAACACAGGCCCTTTACAGCCCGGATAACAGCGGCCATTTCGGCCTGAACCTGCGCCGCTACGCGCACTTCACTTCGCCGATCCGGCGGTACGCGGATCTGGTCGTACACCGAGGTCTGATTTCGGCACTAAATTGGGGGAAAGACGGTCTAGACAAGGAAGCGGCGGAGAAACTGCCGGAATTGGGCGAGCAACTCTCCAATACGGAACGCCGGGCCATGGCAGCCGAACGGGAAGCAACAGATCGATATCTTGCGGCTTTCCTCGAAGATCGGCGCGGCGCAGAATTCGCCGGCAGAATATCCGGTGTCACACGATTTGGCCTTTTCGTCACACTCGATGACTTCGGCGCAGACGGGTTGGTGCCGATCCGCACGCTGGGCGATGACTTTTACCTGCATGATGAAACCCGCCACGCATTGGTTGGGGAACGGACCGGCCAAGAATTTGCGCTCGGTACGCCGGTTGACGTTAGGCTCACGGAAACCAATACGGTCACTGGTTCGATCAGCCTTGAACTCGTCCGGGACAGCGAGCAAGAGGACGCCCGCAGCCCAGGGCGACGTCAACATAAGAGTCGCGGGAAGCCGAAGAACCGGTCGCGTCGGCACCGGAACCGCTAGCTGGTCCGACCGGTGGGACAATCACCCAAGGCAGGTGGACAGGCCGTCACGCGTCCGGCACTTTGGGTTCTTCGCTCCAACCCAGAATATCAGCCAAAGTCCGCGGTAAATGCCTGAAGCGCCAAAAAAACATCCGCCACGGCCGAGACATGCCGCGAGCCTCATCCCCTACCGAAAGCCTAAGCGCGGTTCGGTAGAGATTCTCATGGGCCGACGAGACACGAAGACCCGATTCATGCCGAGTGTTTACGTTTTTCCAGGTGGTCGAGTTGACTTAGGCGACTGGCATGCACCCGCGGCCACCCCCCTGGCCGATCATGTGCTGGCACGTCTGACCCGACGCTGCTCGGCCGGACGCGCAAAAGCGCACGCATTGGCGGCGGTGCGGGAGACCTTCGAAGAAACCGGATTGATATTTGGTCAAACTATGCAAGGCGAGGTATCCGGTCCCCCATCCTGGCAGCACTTCCTCGATACCGGTTATGCGCCGACCCTTCATGGACTGGACTATCTCGCCCGGGCCTTAACCCCCTCAAATCGACCGATTCGCTATGATGCGCGTTTCTTTATTGCGGACGGAACTGCGGACGAAGGTACGCTTGGCGGAAACGGCGAATTGCACGATCTCCACTGGGTTGCCGTGGACCACGCCCACGACCTCCCTCTACCCAGCGTGACCACGCACATGCTGCTGGAGGTCGAGCGCTACATGACCAATCCACCTAAGAAGAGCGACGATTGGCAAGTCTCATTCTTTTCCCACCGACGGGGACGGTTTTATCATCACTACGAATAAGCGGTCCGTCAGCTGAAGCACTTCCAAGCCTAGTCCGACGCCATGTCGATCGCCATCTTGAGTCCGTCGATGATCATATTGCTCGACTCATGACTGACCAGGTCAGTGCGCCCGTTGCGAATAGCATCCATGAAATCGAGGTGTAATTGCATAACACGCAACTTCTCGGGCGTCGCGGTATCGTATGACGTCACGAAATCGGCCAGCTGATCAGATATTTTTCCCATGAGAATGTTGAGGCGGGTTTGAGTCTCGGTTTCCACTTCGGTCTTGGAATCCGCTGTGGATGCTGCCCCTGCAGGAACTGCCGAAAAAATGCCCTCCAGCATTGCGAGCATCGACTCCAGTTCAGAGGCTTTTTCGTCAACTGCCGAAGAGCCATCACCTTCCAAAGCCTCCACACGGGCTTCGCCTTTGAGCAGCGAATCGGCGATGGCCTCTCGTAGTGATTCTACAGCGATCGGCTTGACGAGATAAGCGTCGACACCCGCCTCCAGCGCGGCTCCTACCTGTTCTTCTCGGTCATTACTCGTGACCATAACCACGCCAGTCCCCGGCCAGTGGCTCCGAACCGATTTGAGTAATTCAATGCCGTCGAATCCTGGCAGATCCCACGCCGATGGGACTGGACTCCAGAATCTCGAAAAGGCGCGCTTCACGTTCCCGAAGTCCCTGTTCCGCACGCTTTCGGTCCGTGATGAACTGGGAGACAACAAGTGACGCGCGCTGGCCCTCAAACTCGATCATCCGTGCAGATAGACCGACCCAATCAGTGTTATCGCTGCCATCCCGTGCATTGATCTCGACCTCGAAGTTGTCGACGCGACCATCGCGCCGCAGCTTCTCGACAAGCTGATCTCTGTCTTCCGGATTCTTGTAGGCTTGTGTGAACTGGCCCCACCCACCCGCAAGCCGGTTGTTTCATGGGCAAATTCGTTGACGAATAGAAGCTCGCTCGTTTCGGCGCTGCTGACCACAACGGTGCAGGGAACGGTATCCAGGAGGTCTCGCAACTTCTCTGTCTGCCGATGCTCGTCTGTCACGTCATGTGCCCACGTGACCCAGACCTCCTGGCCGTTCATTTGGTGGATACGCGTCGTAAGGCTGATCCAGAACTCCTCGCCGTCCGATCGTTGAATCTGTCGCTCAAGGCCTTCAATGCCACCATCCCGTTCAATCTTTGCCAAGAATGGGTCGCGATCTGCCGGATCGAAGAACAGAACCTGAGTGTCTTTCCCAACAACTTCGTGCTGCTCGACACCTACAAGCTCCGCGAGCGCGGAATTGATATAGAGGATCATTCCATCGGGCCGGATGATGGATACTCCGACCGGTGATGAATCGATCATGGGCCATAGACCGGCACGATCTTCGCCGGTGAAAAGTTCCTCACCTGGTAGTGATCCGCGCTCTTGCGCGACGTCAGTGGGTCCAATGTCTCGCTCAGATTCCAAGGCAGCGCGGAGTGCCACCACTTCCTCGACGAGATCCGCCTTCTTGCGGCGCATGAGAGCGCTACGCGATTGCGAAGAGGCCGTCATGATTCCCTCTTGGTGTCTGGGAGGCCTAGGTATGTGATGTATCATACTGGATTCGTGTCGAATTCGAGGCCGCATCCCGATTGTCCATGCCACGACCGCCGAACTCTCTGCGCCGGCGGAGACGCCTTGTTTTCATTGCGCCCCGCATCCTTCATCTATAGCTAGTCCGTAGCCGCCCGGTGCAACGGATTCCGGCGGTACTGGTACAGGGTCTTACCGCATGGGTGAACGGGGTCTATCTACCACGGACCTGAGACGCAGCCTGGTGGCAATCTATGCGGCAGCGGCGGCGTTTGGGTTCATGCTGGGACTTTCGTCACCGCTCCTCTCTCTCATCCTGGAATCGCGGGATGTGGGAAGCTCACTGATTGGACTGAACGGCGCCATCGCATCCCTCGGATTTCTCGCCTCGGCGCCGATTATTCCCGTGCTCGTCCGAAAACTGGGGATCATTCGGTTCATCGCAAGCGGCGTTGTTACCGCGACCATTTCGCTTCTGTTGTTGCGTGCGATCGACGATATTGCTGCCTGGTTCGTGCTGAGGTTCATTCTCGGTGCCGCGATCAGCGGATTGCTGCTGATTAGCGAAACCTGGATCAACCAAATTGCTGACCCCGCCAGCCGCGGTCGAGCCATCGGCATATACGTGACGGTGATCACAGCCGCCTTCGCGGCGGGCCCGATGATCATTCCAATTACAGGCACCGACAGCTGGGCGCCCTTCATCGTTGGAGCTCTTGCCATTCTGGTGTCGGGAGCCGCCTTTCTTCCGGTACGCAAGATCGCCCCCAAATTCGACGATCGACAGTCGGTATGGTTGCTATCCTTTTTCACCGTTGCTCCCACCTTAATGGCGGCGGTTGCCGTGGTCGCGATTATCGACGGCGCGATGATTGTCCACCTGGCGGTCTATGGATTGCGTCTGGAGGCAGGTCTCACCATTGCCACAGCGATGGTTTCCGCGTTTCTGATCGGCAATGTGCTGCTGCAGGTGCCTCTGGGATGGATGGCGGACCGTCTCAATGGCTATCGAGTACTTGCAATTTGCTCAATCGTCGGTGTGCTGTGCAGTTTTGCCGTCGTGATCTTCGCCCCCAATCACTACATCATCCTACCCTTTCTCGTGATTCTGGGGGGGTTCACCTACGGCCTTTACACCATCGCTCTAACACTCCTCGGTGAACGGTTTTCCGGGAACAATCTCGTCGCCGCCAACGCGGCATTTGCCATCATGTGGGGCGTGGGCGGTATCGCCGGACCCGCCGTGGGAGGACTGGCCATGGATGCGGTCGGTCCGCAAGGTCTACCCTTCACTATTGTCGTAACGTGCGGCCTATTCCTCTTGCTGCTGATCGTTCGCCATCCCGATGTGGTCCGCCGCTGACCGCGCATTAACCAAGAATCGCCGTAGATCGTATCCGCCCTTGACTTGAGAAGTCCTGCCGTTAGAGTCCGCCCACGAACGAGAACGGCACCGCGCAGGAACCGTCAAAATGGCAAAGCCCACGACACTGAAGGTTAAACTCGTCAGCACGGCGGATACCGGATTCTATTACGTTACGAAAAAGAACCCGCGTACCAAGACCGAGAAGCTTTCGATGAAGAAGTATGATCCGGTCGTGCGCAAGCACGTCGAATTCAAGGAATCGAAAATTAAGTAGTCGACGGACGCTGGATGGAGCGAGGCCGCATGAAAGTGCGGCCTTTATTTTTTGCGGATCTCAGAGCCTGAGTTGACCGGGCGAGCGCGACGAATACTCTTTGAAGCAACACCACAAGGCCATACAAGACCGTAATGGCCTCACAAACGAACAAGGGACGGACTGATGTCAGCAGCAGAAACACTCGACGATTGGCGGGAATTGGCCGGCGGCCTCGATATCCGCAACAAGGCGTTCATCAATGGTGAATTCGTCGACGCAGCGTCCGGGGAAACCTACACGAGCATCAATCCGGCCGACGGGTCGGAAATTGCGGCGATTGCATCATGCGACGCGGAAGATGTTGAGCGCGTCGTCAAAGCAGCCCGAGACGCATTCGAATCCGGCGTGTGGTCGCAGATGGCGCCAGCAAGGCGTAAGCGGACCCTGCAAAAATTCGCCCAGAAAATGCGCGACAACAGAGAGGAACTAGCGCTGCTCGAGTCTCTGGATGTCGGAAAGCCCATTCGCGACACCACCCGAATCGACATCCCTGCATCGGCGGCGAGTATCGACTGGTTTGCGGAGCTGATCGACAAGGTTTACGACGAAATTGCTCCCTCAGATCCCGCGTTCCTCGGCATGATCACGCGAGAGGCGCTGGGTGTTGTTGGCATTATCGTGCCGTGGAATTTCCCGCTTCTCATGGCATCCTGGAAGCTGGGCCCGGCCCTGGCGTCTGGAAACAGCGTCATTCTCAAACCGGCATCCGTCTCCTCCCTCACCGCGCTGCGGGTTGCCGAATTGGCATCAGAAGCGGGCATCCCTGACGGCGTGTTCAATGTCATCACTGGCAGTGGCAGCAAGGTCGGCATGGCCATGGGACTGCACATGGACATCGATGGCATTGGCTTCACCGGGTCCACCGAAGTCGGCAAACAACTCATGCAGTATGCCGGGCAATCAAACCTGAAGCGTCTCGGCCTCGAACTCGGCGGGAAGTCGCCCAACATCGTGCTGGCCGATTCGCCGGACCTCGACTATGCGGCAAAAGCGGCGTGCTTCGGAATTTTCTTCAATCAGGGAGAAATTTGCAACGCCGGATCTCGCCTGCTTGTTCAGGACTCCATCAAGGATGAGTTCATGGAGTTGATGACCAATGCCGCAGGTCGGCATGTGCCCGGCGAACCCCTCGATCCGGGCACCCGCATGGGAGCCATTGTCGACAAGAGCCAGATGGACAAGGTTCTCTATTACATCGGCGAGGGTCGGAGTGAAGGCGCAAATCTGCTTTATGGCGGCAATCAGGTTCGAGAAGATACCGGCGGTTTTTATGTTGAACCCACCATCTTCGACAAGGTGAGCAACGACATGAAGATCGCCCAGGAAGAGATTTTCGGCCCGGTGCTTTCCGTCATAACGTTCAAGGATGTCGACGAGGCCATCGAGATCGCCAACGACACGATCTATGGACTGGCATCAGCTGTATGGACCAGCAACCTTGCTACAGCCCATAAGACGGCCCGCGCCATCAAGGCCGGAACCGTGTGGATCAACAATTACGACCAAGCCGATATGACCGTGCCGTTCGGGGGATACAAGCAATCCGGCTTCGGCCGCGACAAGTCGATCCACGCACTCGACAAGTTCACTCAGTTGAAGACGACCTGGATAAATCTGGCGGTTTAGTCCAGCCAACAGATTGGCAGTACCGTCTGCTCACCGGTCTCCGGCTGACACCAGTTTTGAGGGTGAGCCGACATGCCTAAGCACATACCTCTCTTGAGCTCTGGGGGAACATAGAGAGGAGAGTGATGTGGTGTAGAGCTGTCCTCAAATGGCGATCAGCATCGCCCCCACTCCACCACCTCCGAATTCGGGGGGAGCGTAGAGGGGGAGTGTTTCGCTTTTCAGAGGCTCGAGTGCCGCAACTGGCATCGGGTTAGACCGAGAAGAAAAGTTCGAGACCTTAAACGGTGACGACCTGATTGCGGCCCTGATTCTTGGCTGTATAGAGGGCCTCGTCCGCGCGTCGTAGCAAGCCGTCAGTGCTGACTTCGGTCCCATCGTAAACGGTCCCTCCGATACTGGCGGTAACGGTGATCGTGCCCACGTCAGCACTGACCTCGAACGGTTCCTCGGCCACATTCTGACGCAACCGCTCGGCCACCATCTTGGCGACCTCAAGATCCGTTTCGGGCAACACCACGACAAACTCCTCGCCCCCGTATCGAACGGCAAGGTCTATGCCGCGCACGTTGCGTTTGATCCGCTCGGCAAACTCCTGAAGTACTTCGTCACCAACGGCGTGGCCGTAATTGTCGTTGACGTTCTTGAAATGATCGATGTCCATGATCAAAAGGGCCACAGGGCGACCGCTCTCCCGCCCGCGTTCCATCAATGTGTCGAGGTGGCTGACCATGTAACGCCGGTTATGGAGACCGGTCAGGCTGTCCGTAACCGCCAGAGCCAGGCTGGTTTCATAGTTCGCGCACAAACGGTCCTGATACATCTTGCGCTTTATCTGCGTTCGAACCCGCGCCATCATTTCATCGGTGTTTACGGGCACCTTGAGATAGTCACTGACACCAATCTCGAGCGCCCGAACCAGCATCTCAGATGAGTCGGGCTCGGTGATCACGAGAATTGCAGTCTGTCGCGTTTCTTCCATCGTTCGAAGGTGCGAACACAGCCGCAAACCATCACTCCCGTCCATCGTCAGACTCACAACGATCAGATCGAATTCCCCGTCACCCGCCACCGCCATCGCCCGATCAGGATCGCACTCGCTCGTCACCTGATATGAAGAGGCAAGGGCCATGGAAATCCGACCAACGGTTTCTGCATCATCATCGATAACGAGAATTCGCCTCTCCAGGACATCGGAGTCGATCAGATCCTCTTCACTATCCAGTACACCAAGCTGATTGCTGGTTTGTTCACGTCGCCGGAACTCGTCCATCATCAATTTGGAACGTACCAACGAACGAATTCTTGCCAGGACGACCACATCGTCGAAGAGTTTCTCAAGATAGTCATCCGCCCCGGCCTTCAGGCCTTGGACGACGTCCTCCGGCTCGCTCTTTACTGACAGCATGACGATGGGCACATGAAGCAGTTCGGGATCACTGCGCATTCGTTCACACACTTCGTACCCGTTGATGCCCGGCATCACGACGTCGAGAAGAACGATATCTGGCGGGTCAGCCTTCATCTGCTCCAGGCCCTGCTCGCCATCATCCGCCGTAGAGACCTCGAAATATTCCTCAGACAGTCTCATCTCCAAGGCGGCGAGGGCCGTGGGATCATCATCGACGATGAGCACGCGTGCCGGCATCGATCACGATTTAGCTGTGAAGTGAAAAATCACGGTCAGGTCTTTCAAAGACTACTGCCAAATTCCCCGGAACCGTCTACCCGCAAACTGCGGCGCGCAGCAGCCAACTGGAAAACAATAAGTTCGACTCGGACGATCCGATCTATTCCCCGTTTCGACTGCCCAAAAAATTGGCCGAAATCGGACTCGCGGCGGCCGCGCAACCCCTTGGCAAATCCCCAAAATAGTCTTCTTCTCTAACATCTTGCTTCCATGAGGCCAAGGTGCTTGCCTGGCATCGGCACTTCGGGCAAAACCCATGTCGTCGCTCCCACGAAGAGAAGTCACAGGATCGGGCACCAAGCGGACACAAATGGATACTGCCACGGCCGAGACCTTCGCGCTGCAAGCGCTGGCATACTTCGTTTCGGATGAAGGAATCCTGAGAGGGTTTCTCGGCCAAACGGGCGCGTCCGTGGATGACTTGCGGTCGGGCGCCGGAAATCCGGAGTTTCTTGCCGGAGTTCTGGACTTTCTTCTAGAACAAGATCAACGGTTGATGGCGTTCTGCGAACAGGCGGGCGTAACGCCCGAGCAGGCCCAGAGCGCGCGCGCAGCGTTGCCCGGCGCGCCTCTTCCGATGTGAAGCAACGGTCCTGTATCGATGCCTGAAGAGCTCCCTGCCGAAATTTGCCAGCAAATCGATTCCGTACCGCTTCTGAGTTCCCGTCCGTTGATCATCTGTGACGCCGATGGCGTTCTGGTCGAGTTCATGTTCGCATTCGAAGCTTATCTTGAATATCGGGGATGTTATTTCGATTGGTCGTCATTCCGCCTGGTGGGAAATGTTCGCAGGCTAACCGATGACCAGCCGATCGAGAGTGAAGAGGTGCGTGGTCTCCTCGATGATTTCTACAGCGAGAAAACTGAAGAGTTGGAACCCCTGCCGGGCGCCGCATCCGCACTCACAAAGTTCTCGGGTCGGGCTCAAATTGTCGTTCTTTCCAACATTCCGGTTTTCGCGCGGGAAGGTCGCGCCAGTTGCCTGCGCCGCCACGGGATGGACTTTCCGGTGATCGCCGGTTCGGGCGGCAAAGGCCCGGCCGTGGATCGTCTCAGCAGTCGAGTCCAAGCGCCCGCCGTTTTCATCGACGACATTCCCAGAAATCATACTTCCGTCGCCCAGGTCGCCGAGCATGTCACGCGGATTTACTTCTCGGCCGATACACGCCTCACGAACCTCTTTGGTCCTTCCGAAGACAGTCAGCACTTCGCTGCAGACTGGACGGAGGCATCCGCCATTATCGATCGCTGTCTCTCAGACAAAGGCTATTGAAGTTGCAGGACGCCGCGGACCATCTTGAGACCGACACTCGCTACGGTGTGGACGTCGGCGGCACCAAAATCGAGGCGATCGCCCTGTCATCAGACGGGAAAGTGCATGACCGCAAGCGAATTCCCACACCACGGGGAGATTATGGCGGCACAGTGCGCGCTATCGCCGACCTTGTATGCGCCATGGAACGTCGAGCCGGGCATTCGGGCACCGTTGGCGTCGGTATTCCGGGTACCGTGTCACCGTCTACAGGACTGGTAAAGAACGCCAACTCCACCTGGCTGATCGGAAAACCATTCGACAGGGATCTCGCTGAGGCACTGGAACGGCCCGTCCGCGTTGCCAACGACGCCAACTGTTTCGCACTTTCCGAAGCGGTCGACGGGGCCGGCCGACAAGCAGCGGTAGTATTCGGCGTAATCATTGGTACGGGAACGGGAGGAGGCCTGGTGGTCAATGGAGAAGTGATCATCGGACCCAACGCCATCGCGGGGGAATGGGGGCATAATCCTTTGCCATGGCCCGCCGAAAACGAGTCTCCCGGCCCCAGGTGTTACTGCGGTAAGCGCGGTTGTATTGAAACCTTCCTCTCAGGACCCGGATTGGCGCGAGATCACGCCATGATCAACCAAGGTGACCTGACCGCCGAAGCGATCGCCACGCATGCGGAAGAAAGCGATGAGAGAGCTCTGAACACAATCGCCCGATATGAGGAGCGTATGGCCCGGGCGCTCGCCTCAGTAATCAATGTGATCGACCCCAACGTCATCGTTCTGGGGGGCGGATGCTCAAAAATCGGCCGGTTGTACAGGAACGTTCCTCGCCTGTGGAATCGCTATGTCTTCTCTGACGAGATTACGACCGAACTGCGGCCAAACGTCCACGGTGACTCGAGCGGCGTACGCGGCGCGGCATGGCTATGGCCCTCGAAGCAATCGAGGTCGGCAGCCTCGCAGTACAGCTAGTGAAGCAACCGCCCAAACTTCGGCATAATCGGAGAGTTCGACGCGACGCGTCGGGTCCAGAAACTACTCCGGAGTATATCGTCAGCGATCAGCATCCCGACACGGGAAGCGCCTCGAAGTGGGCGATCTTGGACCCCACGACGAAATCTCCATAGTCCATGACAAGCTGATCGGCCACGCCATTGGCAAACATTCTGAATCCGACCTCGTAATCCGGCAATCCGGAGGTATCTCCGACCCGAAAATAGGCCATGCGCATGCGCCAAGCCTCATGATCATCAAGCTCGGCAAGGCCCGTCCCAGATTCTCCGCCCGCGACATGACCCGTCACGAAAGCGATCGCATCGAACAAACCTTCTTCCCCAGTTCCGTCAAACACACGAACTTCGATCCGCTTGGCGCCCTTCAGCGCCTCCTGCACCAATATGCTTGCATGTTCGGAAGGGAATACCGTCCCTGCAGGCAAGGCGATCGTCGAGACAGATGGGATCCTCATGCGAACGATGCCCTCTTTCCGGGAATCTTCCCGATCCGCCAGGCCACCGAATTCCTCAACGACATTTCCGTCGATCACATTTCGAATTTTGAACCGAAACTGGTTTCCGTCTTTTGACTCCCACGAAGCCACTGAAAAGTCGCTGTCGATGAGCCGGCCCGCTGCCTGCTCGATTCGCATCCGAATCTGTTGATTGGTGGTGTAGCCTTCACAGCCATCAGCCCACTCCAACACCATCCGCCCGCGGACGCCCGTAATCCCACTGTCAGAGTCAGACGTCTTCAGATCGAGGTCATAAACCGCCCGATGGGGCAATGGATCGATCCCGGCCGCCGTCGGCATCCGAGGCACAACGACGAGCACAAAAACGGCACTGGCCAATGCCAGGAGGCACGTCCCCATATACCAGTTTGAAATTTTGTTTCTCATAGGCCTCGCAGTGTACACCACACAAGACAGGTGGCACGCTGGTCGATGAAAAGAAACATTGAGTACAGAAGGTCGTTGAAATGCCGGACAAGCCGCGAGTTCTCGTCACCAGGAAACTGCCGGACGCCGTGCTGGCGCGCCTCGCCAGAGACTTTGATGCGGTTTTCAATCCTGACGACACCCCTTATGACGCTGAAACCTTGATCGAACGTTCTCAGGGCTGCGAGGGATTGTTGATATGCGGAACAGACAAGCTGACTGCGGACGTCATTCAGAGTCTGCCCGCGGGAATTCGAGCAATCGCGACGTTTTCCGTGGGTTATGAGCATGTTGATATTCGTGCAGCTGACGCACGCAGCATCATCGTCACGAATACGCCCGGGGTCCTGAATGCGGCAACCGCCGACCTCACCATGATGCTGATGCTTGGTGCGGCCAGACGGGCCTCCGAGGGTGAAGCAATGATTCGCGAGGGGCGTTGGGAAGCCTGGACACCAACCGGCATGCTGGGAACTGATCTCACTGGAAAAACACTTGGCATCTTCGGCATGGGAGGAATTGGCCGTGCCGTTGCCGTGCGAGCGCGCGGATTCGAACTGGAAATCCACTACCACAACCGAAATCGGCTTTCCCCGGAACAAGAGAACGGCGCTCAGTACCACGACACCGCAAATTCTCTGTTGGCCGTCAGCGAAGTGCTCTCTCTTCACGCGCCCCTGACACCGGAAACCCGGCATTTTCTGACCCGGGACCGAATCGCGCTGCTGCCGAACAGGTCAATCGTCATCAATACAGCGCGAGGCGATCTGGTCGTTGACGAGGACCTGATCGCCGCACTCAAGTCGGGCAAACTAGCTGCCGCAGGTCTCGATGTGTTCCCGGGAGAACCAAACATCCACCCGGAGTACCGGACGATGCAGAACACGTTCCTGCTGCCCCATATGGGGACCTCAACGGTCGAAACCCGTGATGCGATGGGATTCTGTGCTCTCGATACCCTGGATGCGATCTT
>MDTE01040612.1_pt1 | contig 37556 bp, 32 predicted proteins | sample 811231 | NCBI WGS metagenome assembly MDTE01 (sample SAMN05326651, study PRJNA326480) | marine metagenome | isolation source: seawater | place: Indian Ocean: Red Sea | collected 2010 | reverse complement strand
ATCTTACATGCCGTAGCTACATCGGTAAGTCGAGCTCCGTACAATAGGTTCGTCATCCACGTCAGCGCCTGCACACCGACATAATATCCCACGTAATTCGTATTTCGCCCTTCCATAACCCTTGAACCGTACAGGGCATCGAGATCATGCTCACGCGCATACGACAAAAGTCGAGGGTATTCTTCCGGTTCGTATTCCAGATCGGCATCCTGAATAATGAAATATTCACCGCGCGCCTGTGTAATCGCAGTTCGGATCGAAGTACCTTTTCCTAGGTTACGAGGTTGAAAAATCACCTCGACTGAATCGTCAACGTCTGCCAATAATTCACGGGTCCCATCCGTCGAACAATTATCAACAACAATAATCTGTTTCGTGACAGGAACAGCAATGACGCGCTCAAGCACCTGCATAATAGTTGTGCGCTCGTTATACGCGGCGATAGCAACCGTTAGTTCAGGCGCTACTCCACTTGTCCGTTTTGTCATTCGAAATTACACCCGCCAGGCCGTTTAAGATAATCCTCGAGACCGAAAGAATTCTTCAAACCGCTCCAATACAAAATCTAGCATTTCAGCAGTGAGTCCCGGGTACACCCCTATAAAAAAGGTATCGCGCATGACGATGTCCGATTGATTTAGATCTCCCTGAACCCGATGCACCACATCACGATACGCAGGTTGCCGGAGAATGTTTCCAGAAAAAATCTCTCTCGTCTCAATCAGTGACTCCTCCAACCATGTTACCAACTCACTGCGAACAACGCCTCCACGTACAGTCAATGGAAACGCGAACCACGCCGGCTCAGCATCAGGGTACGCCTTCGGCAATATCAAGAATTCCTCGTAAGGCTTAAGCCCAGCGTAAAGTCGATCGAAATTCTGCTGTCTTCGCGCGTGAAAATCACCAATCCGATCAGCTTGCACTGTGCCAATCGCTGCTTGTAGGTCCGTTGGTTTTAAGTTGTAACCAATCTCTGAATAAATGTATTTGTGGTCATACCCTTCCGGCAAATCCCCCAACTGCCACCCAAATCGCTTACCACACGTATCACTTTGCCCAGGTTCACACCAACAATCACGACCCCAATCACGCACCGACCGCACAATCTTTGCAACCCTGGGCTCTCTCACAACCACCCCACCACCTTCACCAAGAGTAATATGATGCGCTGGATAAAAACTGCACGTCGACACATCTCCAAATGTACCAACGAGCTGGCCGTTATATTTAGCACCTAACGCATCACAGCAATCCTCGACCACCCAGAGATCGTGCTCTCGTGCAATCTCCATCAAAACATCCATCCGACAAGGGTTCCCCAATGTGTGCGGGATCACCAGCGCTTGAGTTTTTGATGAAACGGCAGCCGCCACCGCATCGACGTCAACATCATAGGTCCCCAATTCACAATCGACGAACACCGGGACAAGGCCATTTTGAAGAATAGGAGAAAGTGTCGTAGGAAAAGTCACGGCTGGTGTGATCACTTCGCCACCAGAACCCATATGCTTATCTAAGTTCTTCGAACACAGGGCCGTCACAGCTGCAAGGTTTGCTGATGAGCCAGAGTTGGTAAGCACAAAATCTCGAGAATCAAAAAAATTCCGCATCCTAGATTCAAATTGAGCACCATAGGGCCCCAGTGTCAGCCAGAAATCTAATGCGCTACTAACCAGAGCCACCATTTCTCGGTCATCGAATACCCGACCGGCATACCGAACTTTGGTCTTGTAAGGAACAAAAGCACTGGGAGAATGCGCGACCGAAGCGTACTCTCTTACTTTCTCAAGAATCTCTTTCTTTAACTGTTCTGCTGTAGCGCTCATTGGTTAGTAACTGTCGAAGAAGTCGTGGTCGATTGAGAACAGTACCATGAGATCGTCTTTTTAAGACCCTCTCGTAAAATGGTACGCGGCGTCCAACCAAGAAGTTTACGAGCTTTTTCGTTGCTTGATGCCCATACACGTGCTTCATTAGCACGTGCAGGCATCGCGCCATAGCGAGGCGCAAGGTCAACCATCATAAGATTCCTTACTGTCTCGGCCACCTGTTTAATTGTGTGCGTCTGTTCGTCTCCGAGATTAATAACCTCGCCAAAACCAGTCTGGCACTCAGCAGCCAACAACAAACCTTCAACCACATCTTCCACGTAAAGGAAATCCCGACTAAGATCAGGATTAGAAAGGGCAGGCCTCTCACCACGAGAAAACGCACCGATAAGTGACGGAATCAGACGATGATTCGGCTGGCCTGGCCCATAAGCCGTCGCGATTCGAACAACAACAGCCGGGAACCCTTTGCTCCGATACAAGCTCAGCGCTAGCTGCTCCGCAGCAAGTTTTGATACTGCGTAAGGTGACGGTGGCGCTGCGGCCTGCTCTTCACTAAATGGAATCGCACCATTTCCGTACACTTCAACGCTACTCGGAAGCACGAATGACTCAAGCGAATGCTCCTCTAGCGCTCTCAATAGATTCAGGGTCCCAAGTACATTAACGCGCATACATGCGTCAGCAATGTCTAACGAACGATCTAGATTGACCACGGCCGCGAGATGAAATACGACGTCAGGATTCGCCGCAGAAACTGCCGCACGAATCGAATTCGCATCCAGTAAATCGCCTCTCACTATTACGCAACCTTCCGGACTCGAATTATCAATCGTTGAAGCTAATCCTTGATCAAAGACATGCACATGATGTCCTTGCCTTAAAAGACCAGATACGAGATGCGCGCCCAAAAAGCCCATCCCTCCTGTCACGAACGCTTTCATTCCGATGCACCTCTATTGGTATTAATCCGACTACCCTGTGCGGGCACACTATCGTGTCGTTCCTGTTGATAGCGAGTCGTTCTTTCACCCGATTGATGTGGGTCCCCCACGCTAGACCGACGCTCGTTACGGTTAACAATTAATCTCAATGATGCCTTAAGTCCCTGAATGCCATCTGAAATACTCCTAAATGTAGGTGCACCTAATCCACGAAGTCTGCTGCAATCCAGTAATACCCGAAGCGAGCGTTCCGCGATTTGTGGCATTTCATCTGTAGCACGAGCAATTACAAGGTTACGATCAAGGTTGAATTCGCGGCAGACTTTGTTAGCAAGAGACGCTCTATCGCATAAATCTGGACCGGTCGCATGAAATATACCGACAGCGTTACGGGACAACAGATAGTGCGTCGCTTCCGCAAGATCGTCCGTATACGTTGGACTTCCCCATTGGTCGGATGGAACCGAAACCGTCTTGCCCTCAGAAAGCTGATCAATAAGTCTAAGGATAAAATTTCGCCGCTGAATGTCTGGCCCATACACCCAACCAGTTCGAATTATCAGATGTGATTGAGGCAGGATCTCTTGAAGTAATTCTTCGGTTCGCGCCTTGCTGCGCGAATATACATTCAGAGGATTCACTGAATCACTCTCAACATAACTGTTCTTGGTTCCATCAAAAACATGGTCGGTGCTGAAAAATACGACACGTGCATTGTTTTCGCTTGCATACTGAGCCACGCGCCCAGGACCCAGCGTATTGATACGATTACATAATTCAGGTTCTCTAACGCATCGATCTAAGTGGCACATCGCACCCGCGACAAGAATCACATCGGGCCGCACAGAACGAAGTACAGCGTCAGTCGCCTCAAAATCAGCAAGATCAACAGTCAGATCCCCAGGGCGACCGTGCTGATTCGATGCAGAAACTAAAGTCCCTGCCGAAAATTTCCGCTCTAAGGCGCAACCCAGTTGGCCTGAAGCACCGATCAACAGTACCCGCTCAGGCCCGGATATCATTAAAGCACACGACCTTTCCTATAAATAGTGAACACAAATCGAAACCCCTAAACGACTCTAAGCTTCGGTATAGGAATGATGAATTTTCCGCCACCCTGTCTATACACTTTCTGCTGTCGCAAGACTTCTTCTTCGAAATTCCAGGTGAGAAGCAAGACATAATCCGGTCGCTCTGTTATAAGTGCTTCGGGATTGCGAATAGGTATGTGAGTCCCGGGCGTGTACCGCCCTTGTTTCACCGGACTTCGATCCACTACAAACTTAATATCAGTAGCATCAATACCAAAATAATTAAGCAGTGTGCTTCCTTTTGCGGACGCTCCATAAGCCGCCACCGTTTTGCCACTGTCACGTAATTCGCCCAACAAATTTAACAGTTCTATCTTGAGCGTCTCAACCCTCTCCGCAAACGTAAGATAAAAATCGGACCGATCAATATTGTCTTTGGATTCTTGATCTAGAAGCTGCTGGACATTGCGTGATGGCTTGGCTGCGTACTCATCGATTCCAGAAAAAATACGAAGTGAACCTCCATGGATTCCTAGCCGCTCCACATCATGAATAACTAATCCATGCCTCTCAAATAATCGCGTAAGCGCTGTAACAGAAAAGTAACAAAGATGTTCGTGATACACCGTATCAAACTCTGTGCCGTCAACCATGTCCCTCACGTACGGTACTTCCACAATGATGACGCCTGAATCCTTCACGAAACGCCGAAAACCCTGAACAACTCCATTTAAATCTGGGACATGTGCGAGAACGTTATTCGCATGGATCACATCCGCACGACCATAGTTTTCGATCAACTTGTCTACTAGTTGAAAACCAAAAAAATCACATACTGTTGGAATGTTTCGTTCACGGGCCACAGCGGCAATGTTCGTGGCGGGTTCGATCCCGACTATTGGTATTTGAGCTTGCTTGTAAGCTTGAAGTAGATAGCCATCATTGCTAGCGATTTCAGCCGCCAAACTGTTGCTATTAAGTTGCCTCTCACGAATAACGCGCTGGACGAGCTTAGAAGCATGAGTCACCATCGTCTCTGAAACGGATGAAAAATACAGATACTCACCAAACAAATCCGCAGGTGGAACCGTTTCAGTAATTTGAACAAGGCCGCACAAATGACAAAACACTAGATCTAGTGGATAGGAAGGTTCTGGTGCCGTTAATTGCGACTCGGTAAGTAAAGCATTGGCTAATGGAGTATCGCCAAGTGAAAGAACCTCACAAAGCTCTGTCCCCCCACACGAACGGCAAACGCCACCATTTGCGCTCACTCCCATGTTTTCCATGGGGCGGCACCATCAACCCAAAGTCGTTGCAAATGCCGCTTGTCTCTTAGGGTGTCCATGCACTGCCAAAAAGCTTCGTGGCGATAGGCCGCTAACTGACCATCGGCCGCGAGGCGTTCGAGTGCGTCTGCTTCCAGTATGGTTTGATCACCTTGATCGAGGTAGCCAAAGATTGCCGGCTCGAAAACCATAAACCCACCATTAATCCAACCCTCTCCAATCTGTGGCTTTTCTGTAAATTCAGTCACAAGGTCGCCATTAAATACTAAGCCACCAAAACGAGAAGGCGGCCGAACAGCCGTTACCGTCCCGATCCGCCCATGTGCTTTGTGAAACTCCATTAACTTATGAAGATCGATATCACTCACGCCATCGCCATAAGTAAGCATAAATGTCTCAGTATTCAAAAACGGCTCAAGGCGTTTCAGCCGTCCACCCGTCATGGTATCAAGGCCGGTATCATGTAGATGGACAACCCAATCCTCAGCCCCTCGCCCATGTCGTGACAATTCTCCGCGAGCCAAATCCAAAGTCATACTTCCACTTAATGTGTGATAGTCGTGAAAGTACCGTTTGATCACATCACCGCGAAAGCCTAACGCAACAAAAAATTCCTTAAACCCTTGATGAGCATAGTTACGCATCACATGCCAGAGAATCGGGCGACTACCTATCTCTACCATAGGCTTCGGTTTCATCTCCGTCTCTTCAGCTAAGCGAGTCCCAAAACCACCTGCAAGCAGTACTACCTTCGTCATACAGAATCGAAGCCTCCACCAACGAATGAACGTATGTTAAAGGGCAACCTCACCACGGGATACCTTTCTACCGACCAAGTTCAAACCCGGGTTTGAAAGGCGCTGTATTTGACCAATGTTCCGTTTTTTCATAATTTCAACAATATCTGCATATCTTTGAGGATTATCGTACGCGGGCGCAAGCATGTCGAAAGTGTCAAGCACTGCCCATTGATATCGTTGACCCATTGACAACTCTTTAGAATCCACATAGTTCGCTACAGGCAACACAAACTGAAACACTCGTTTCAGAACCGGCACCCGAAACAACACCTCGGACAAAATAAAGGCGACAGGCATAACTGTCTTGATAAGATTTAACAACCATTCAGCTTTGATACGCCGCGTAAGCGGACGAATCCAGTATTTGCTATACAACATTGTCGACCAGCGTCTTTCGTAGATAGTGACAGCCATCCGTCCTTCAACGTCAACAATATCAGCCAAACTCTGAACTGCCGCTTTAGGGTCAGGAGTATGCTGGATCACGCCGATGCAATAAACGCCATCGAACGAGCAAGGTCTAAACGGAAGTTCCAAGATACTCGCCTGCACGAGATGCACATTCGAGCGCCCAGAAACGGTTTCTTGTGCCGCATCAATGGCCGAACTAAGATCCACCCCAATTACATCACACTCGCGATTGCGACTTGACACTTCAAGGAAACGACCTGCTCCGCAGCCTGCATCTAAAACTGTCTTCCCATTCCACCAACTGGACTCCCACGCCGTTTCATTGCGAAGGCGCTCTTCCGACTGCCGTGTTCCGTTCAGCGAGTCGATTTGTTCTTGTCTGAAACGGTTCCACTGATAGCCAAATGATGTCGCATAGTTGCCAGTCGGTACAAACCTTGGAATGCCTCGTTCTATGGGATAACGAACCTGACAACCTGTGCATTCCAATGCACCAGTGCGAATGTCACCGTCGTCCGCAATTAATTCTGGCTGACAATCTAAAGCCTCATGACATTTCGGACAGACAAGTAATTCAGTCAGTTTTTTTCGCATTGAAACCTATAAACATATCCCTAACAACGACCACGACGAGCTAATTAAGACCGACCTCTTCATTCAGATTACAGAACACCCGAGACGCCGTGTCGAGACAATGGTTGTTCTGATTCTTTCTAGATCGAAGTAATCCCGCCAAAACCGTCCATCGAATCCATTGACACACATCAAGAAGCGCGTTAACCAATCGACCGACCCAAAGTACTCGAGCTATTCTCGCCACTGTCAAAGTCAGAGTCACAGTCAGACTGCGAACACCCACTTCGCGTCCTAAACGACCAAGTTCGGCATAGGATTCGAATCCATCAGCATTGCAAAGCCTGACCGCACTACCAAAAAATTTTCTGTAGGCTAGCGGACGAAGATGCCTTGTCCACCACGCCGAACTGATATGGCATTCTTGAGCCTTGTCATAAACATCAGCAAACATCTTGAACCAACTAAGCCGGAATTCAATCCGACCCATCCGCTTTGAACCACCGTCTGTGTGATCCGAAAAAATTCCACCGACTGTCGGCGAAAATCCGATCGGCGCTGTTACGGCAGCAAGCGCATGCCAACCCGTCTCTGTCCAATTCCACCATGATTGACGAAACGCACCTATTTCCGACATGGCATGCGTTCGGTACACGACACCCGTCAATGACACTCCAGCTTTCAAACAATGCGCTATTCCTTCAGGTGGCGTTAGTATGCATGCCTGTTTCGGATGAATCATCTTGTTCACAAACTGGCCATCTTCATTTACCGCGACTACCCTCGTTGAGACGAATGCTAATGGGGAATCTGATTCTTGATGAACAAGAAGGGCATCACGCATGAAATCCGGCAACAACACATCATCGTCACAAAGAATATTGAAATACTGTGTAGTCACATTCTGCATGCCATAGATCATATTGTTCAGACTGCCGATGTTTTCTTCGTGTCGGTAGTAATGAACGCGAGGATCAGCTTCCATTAAACCTTGAGCAACAGATGCAGTGTCGTCTGTCGATGCGTTATCCAGGATTTGAATAACAAAATCAGGATAAGACTGGCCCAACACGCTAAGCACGGCCCGTTTCATCAAAGTCGGCCGCTCATACGTTGGAATGATGGTCGTTACTTTAGGTTCGCCCACTGCTCTAGATGAACACCGGTTACAGTCCGGCCGGCATGATCTTACCAAGTAAGAGCGCCCTCACTGAGGGCTGCCATACACAGCGAAATTGGTTGACAATCAAATCGATATTATCCGAGTCTCTTCAGCTCATCACAGAGGCAGACACAAATAAATCAATCTCAGGAAAATCGTGATTTCAGTTTCGAGCCATTTCGATAGATATCAAGAATGGGTTCACCATATTTCGACTTATTTAAGACATGCCTGATATCACTCTTGTACTCCAAAAATTTACGACTTAAAGTAAGACGAACAGCATCCAGTCCACCACCAGAAGGCCAAGGTAATTGGTTATGGTCATGGTGATTATTATGGGCCCATTCCGCAACACCAGTATTCTTGCAAGCCTTGCACAATGGCGCATCGATCTTTTTCTCTCTCATCTCATCATATGGTGTCTCGTGGATATCTCCCACCGCCGACTGGGCATCAGTTCCACAACAAATCAATAACCGGCCACGCTCATCAACGACGACATCATCCCAAGCAGGACAGTCATAACCAGGACCATCTTCTTTATAAGACGTAATCGACTCAACCATATGGTCAAGATAAATATCCCGCTCCGCCTCTACCTTCCGGTGTTCGGGCAATCGATCAGTCGATGCCTGAATTAATTCCACTAGATCATTCATAAATGCAACCGATGGAATAAATCCAATACCATGGCGCCGGCTATATCGATACGCCTCCCAAAACTCATGTTCATTAAACGTATACCGGTGCCACGACATAAACACTTTTGTCTGTGGAGAGTATTTCTTTAAATCGTTATTAAAAGATTCAAAGTTTGCTAACACTTTCCGAAAGTCACCATGAATTCTGCCGTAGGTAGCTTCTGTCATTCCTGACAGACTAAATAAGACCTCGTTAATGACTGAAAAATTCTCTTGACGGATAGGTTGAACTTTCTGGAAATTGGAACTAATAACCGCAAACAGTCCATGCTCTCGCAAAATCTCGAGATACTCGTTCATAAACGGCGATAAAAACGGCTCTCCCCAGTTATACAGGTACACACGATCAATTTTCTTATCTTTAACAGCCTGAGATTTACTGAGACGAGATATCGTCTCTCTGAAGATATCGACCGGCATATAGGCCGCAGGCTTCTCCTTACGCCGTGACTTGCCAGAATTCTGAGCACAAAATGGACAGGTCGCCTGGCAAACACCTGCGACTTCTATGATGATACGCCCCGACGGTCTAATTTCCATAGCCGTGGACGCTTTACCCGGAGACAGCCCGTCATGGCTTTCAGCAGAGACAGGTGTCAGCGGTAGTACAGTCGCACTTCCACTTGCAACCGTTTCAGTTGGCATGAAGACCTCTCATTAACTTAATAACAGTATAGCGAAAGATTTCCGATTGCATTTCTTGGGTGTTCATGGCTACGCTTACTCAGCAAGCAAGAAGCAGACCACCTAAATAATATCCGTTAGTTCCATAACATATTCGCCGGCAATCAACTAGCGGCCGGTCGGGAGCGAATCTCCTCCAAAAAGTCTAAGACTGAATGGTCCTCAACAACAAATTGATCTTCCGACACCCCGTAATCCATTCCTTCACTACCTCGACGACTAAGCGACAACACTTCAGGCTTAACATCTCGAGCATGAAGCTCTGTTACTAATCCATCACCAAACTTTGTAACCGTCTTCGAATCGTCGAGCAAAACCAAAGCACCGGTTCTGGAGCAAGACTCGATGATTGGCGCCAAGTCGATCCCCGGAACAAAATTAACGTGAAACACGTCACTCTTAATATCTGACGCGCTCAGTTGATCGGCCACACGAAGTCCCTCTCGGAGGGAAAAGTTATAGCACGCGATAGTCAAATCATCGCCAGACCGATACCGAAATAACGAACTATCAGCTGCCGTCATTTCTGTGGGGATATCGAGAGCGGGCGTTCCGAAAAGACGTTGGCTCGTACAAATCACTCTAAAACCAGGACTCACAAATTGTGCGCCAACGACGGACCGTGCTTCCTCTACGGTATTGAGACAGTAAACATTGATATTTCCCAATGAAGCTACATCTCCGGCTGAATTAAGACTTGACTGAGGGCCCTGATAACCCTGATCACAAATAATCAAAAAAATCGTAAAACTCCCAAGTCGTTCCAGCGGATTCGTTGACCGAATAAAGTTGAACGTATTTACAAGCTGGTCAAGCCCGAGCAGGAGAAAATCGAGTTGTTTCATGAACACAGCAGAATTACCACCATCCATCATCATTCCAAGCCCAACCCCTATATGAGTCAACTCGCAATTGCCCACATTAAGGATACGGCCTTCCTGATTCACTGTTAGCCCACGAGCAAGACCTGAAAGTTTCGAACCAGTATCAATATTTTCGCCAAACAAAAGCACCGGCCCACAATGCTCCGTGACAGAGTTAACCTCCTCAACAATTTGTGTAATGTAGTTCTTATTCAAATCAATCCACCTTAAGAAGTTCGTGCGAGACAGTCATGAACTTATCAACACCTAGCGCTTCACGAACGTGATAAACCGGATCGGCAGGTGAATCCTCAACCAAAAGACCATCCTCAATAGCGATGCGGAGAGGATCATCAGGCCAACCTGGTGTAGGCCCCGCATGCTGACAAAATGTTGACAGCCGTAGCTCTACGCACGCGGGATTGCCTGATTCAGCACTTACTCGCGCCTGTGACAAAGCAGTAATCGAGTCGCCTACAACAGCCCCAGACGCACTGAAATATTCGATTCCAATACCCTTACAAACTTGATCAATATCGATGTTGCAACGCCTCTGTTTAATTGTAGAAGACATCGAGTGATCATTGTTTTCAACAAGAATCACAAGTGGAAGTTGATGGCTACAAGAAAACACCAACGTTTCCCAGAAACTGCCCTCCTCCATCGCACCATCACCTGTCAAGACAAAAACTACACCGCTGCGCCGCATAACAAGACGGTTCATCGCCATGCCTGCAGCCACTGGAAGGTTGTTTCCTAGAATGCTCGATGTATACGCGATATCACTCCCATCAACAGCTAAATTCATTGACCCCATCAAACCACCACCCGCAGAACACTCTTCCAAACGGTAATGCCGGAGTATCGCGTCAAGAGACTTAATACGAGCCAAATTATAGGCAACATTTCGATGGGTCAAACAAAGCGTATCCTCCATCGTCATACAATTATCCAGGGCGACTGCAGCCGCTTCGTGACCAAATCCGAGATGAATCGGAATTCTGAACTGCTTCTCTTTTAGCATCTCATTAAGTAGATGCTGCCAATAACGGAGTTTGAGAACCGCCAGTACAGTTTCGTTACTAGCAATAGGATCCAGAATCGAATCACACACTCGCGAACTGTCTTCGACAATCTTTGTCATCCGCTACCGCCTCTTAGTCCTTCGCTAAATACTTCTTTAGATCCGTCAACCCAGTCACAAGATCAATCGTTGGCTTCCAGCCAAGTTGCGAACAGGCTTTAGAATTGTCGGGGTTTCTAACGCTTGGTTGCTCCGGCGCCTTCTCAGTAACAACAACTTGGCGCCCGAGTAATTTACGACTTTCTTCAATTACCTCGCCAAGTGTTACAGGTCGGTCACCACTGACATTAAAGACATCGAACCCAGAACGCCCTCTACTCGCAAGAATGCCAGAAACAATGTCATTAACATGAATAAATCGACGTGCTGTCGCCAAGGCTCCGACCGTAACTTCATCCTTAGTTCGTACCGCCTCAAAAAGGTGTTCGACAGCAGACCAATTTGACGGTCGTGGTCCATATACAATCCCGAAACGTAACACGGTGACATCCAAGCTCGAAAACGACAACTTCAACAGCTGCTCTGCAACAATCTTAGTCAGTGCGTATTCCGAGACCATTGACGTCACATCAATAGATGAATCTTCGTACTGCACCTCATCGTTAGCAACATCACCATAGACCCATTCACTCGAAGCAAATATCAATTGAGACGCATGCCTTTGTTCCGCAGCTCGAGCGACATTTAATGTACCAGTAACGTTAATATCAAATGCTCCTTTCGGGTCAGAGCGACAATCTGGATCGCGAGAAATCGCGGCTAGGTGGACAACTGTCGCTCCTTCTGGAATGACATCTGCGATCTCAGTATCTCGAATATCTACTCGCTTTGAAAGAGTATCGCCCGGTGCATTGCTGTCGATACCAGACACGTCGATGCCCAATTCCCGACACCTCTGAACCACTACACGACCGATAAAGCTTTCCGAACCTGTCAGAAAAATGCTCAAGCAACCACCTCTTTCCACTTACGCTAAGATTCACAACCCGTCGCATCGCTGCGTAGCAACACAGAAAATAGAACTCTACAAACGAAGTCGAGCAGCTATAATCTCTCGAGTTAACCGGGAACGACTGACAACAACCGAGCTCCTCTCGGCTCGTACGCTACCGGCACATCCATCATTCCTGGCAAAGCCGCACGAACCTGATCTCGCTTCTCGGCCGGCACAAGCAACAACAAAAACCCACCACCACCTGCACCCGCTATCTTGCCTCCGACTGCACCTCCCTTTCGAGCAAGGTCATACAGGCGATCCGTCTCACTAGAAGCAATTGTATCCGCCAAACTTCGCTTCGCGTTCCATCCAGCGTCGAGCAATTCACCAAACTTCTCTATATCTTCAGGGTCGTGTAGTAATAGATCCCGACACTGGACTGCCATGTCTCTCATTCTTATAAGTGTCTTACCGGTGTGTTTTATGTTTTCTTTCTGTTCACGAAGCACAACATTGGCATCTCGCTGTATTCCCGTCCAGAAAAGCATAATATTTTGAAATAATCCGTCTGAGCCATTCCCAGGCAGCCAAATTGAATCCAGATGAACCCTGTCATCTTGTTGAAACGAGATGTAGTTCAGTCCTCCGAATGCAGCAGCGTATTGATCTTGTTTTCCGATCGGATGCCCCAATACATTAAGTTCCACATGACAGGCCTCCTCAGCGAGTTGACCTGCTGAGACATCTTCACCACGTAACGTATGCAACGCGTACAACAATCCCACCGCAAAGCTACTAGACGAGCCAAGCCCAGAGGACACAGGTAGGTCAGAAGCAGTAGCAATAAACAGCGGAGGTTCCACATTCACCAATCGGAGGCACTCGCGAGCTATATCGTTCTCAATATCGTCAAGATTGTTTACATGCTCTGTCTTTGAATAGCTAAGCCGGTAATTTTCGTTAAACAATGAGCTGTGTCTCTTCACGGTAACGTAGATATATTTATCAATCGCCGAACTAAGAACGGCACCTCCATGCTGGCGATAAAACGCTGGAATGTCAGTGCCTCCTCCAGCAAAACCCACTCTCTGCGGCGTAATTGTAGTAACTGCCCGAGGCAGTAAGCTTAAGTTAGGCATAGTTACGTATCAGCAGTAGCTTTTCTCCCAAGACTCATAGCAAGATACTATCCACGGAACTGCCTCGACCATTGTTTCTGCGGTAAAAGACGGCGTCGCACCTCCGCCTGGATCGTGATCACGTTCCGGTCCGATCAACACGCTCAGGCACTCTGCATTAAAGGCTGCCCTACTATCACGCGGATCGTCACCGACATACACAGTTCTATCCATCCTCAATAAATGCGAACGAGATGCTCTGAAAAACATGCCAGGGTTTGGTTTTCGACAACTGCAACCCTCATCCCAATGGTGAGGACAAACGTACACATCAATGACATCGATGCCTTGTTCACGTAATTCGCACACCATTCGAACATTAATCTCGTCAACCGTTTTTGGCGTCAACATACCACGTGCAATTCCCGCCTGATTCGACAACACAAGAAAGCGAAAACCTTTTTCTGCCAACTGCCGCATCGCCTCTACTGACTGTGAAATCCAGTGAAAATCATGCCAACTGGCAATGTACTCACCACGCGGCGCACGTTTATTAATGGTGCCATCACGATCGATCATCAGGACACGTTTAACAGCAAGATACTGCTCAGCCAATTTCAATCGGTCTAGATCAGAAATACTGTGATAGGAGTCTCCAGACACAAAGCCGGAAACCGGTTCGCTTGTTACAAGCTTCTCCAAAATGTAAGAGAAACTCACATCTGGGTCTTCATAGACATTGAGCATTCGGTCTCGTTCAACAATCATGTATCCAACCTCAACATAATTAAGATCACGCTTTGAACGCGTCCGATCATAGAGCTCAACATTCCCTTCGCAATCGAGTCGAACGTTACCATTTTCTTTTTTATGAAGAAAAAGCGTCAAAGCATTCGACGCGGCCAAATGAACCGATTGCAATTTTTTCACATTCACAGGAACATAATTATCAGAGTACAACAGCAGAAATCGGCTACAGAGCAGTTCTCTGGCTTCCCAGATCCGCCGACCCGTATCCCACTCCACGGGACCAGAGGAATAATCGATCTGGACGCCGAATCCAGTCCCATCTCCAAAATAGTCTTGAATCATTTCACCGTAATACCCTGTCAGAAGTACAACGCTTTCTAGGTGCTGATCTCGTAGCTGGTAAATCAAGTACTCAAGAAATGGTCTTCCACCGACAGGAGCGAGTGGCTTTGGCAAATTTTCGGTGAGTGGCCGCAATCGCTCACCCAATCCACCACAAAGAACAACAGCTTGATTTACCCTATCCATTAGCGGCCGTCCAGTGCATCAAGTGTCGAAGCTATTCCTTTGTCGATGCCTATCCTTGGACGCCAGTCTGTCGCCGACGTGATTTTTTCTGTACTTGCCCAAAACCCAGACCCATTAGAAATATCTGCAAAGAGCCTTGTCTTCTTGTAGTAGTCCGCCGCGATATTGGCGATCTCGGCAACACTTGTCGGACGACCACTACCAATGTTGAACACCCCCGACGGAGCATTACTAGACAGTAGTGAAACCAAAGCAGCCACAACATCATCAACATGAATAAAGTCTTGGAGCATCCCTGGTGTTCGGATATCCGGCTTCACACCAGACAAATACGCATGCCGAATCGATGGAAGTAGTGACGTCGAGCGTTGCCCTGGCCCATAGACGAAAAAAATGCGCCCCCAGTGATATTTGAGGCCAGCACTACGAGCAACGCTACTAAGCACATTAAACAAAGATGCTTTTGTTGCTGCGAACAGACCAACATCAATCGGGTCTTGATCTTCAGTCACCCGTCCAGAAGCACGACCATATTCCCAGCACGTACCGGCAATAACAATTCGCTTCAATCCAGACTGAACTAAGACATCCAGAAGTCGAAGACTAGTATCAAGGTTTGAACGACAACGCTCAAAGGAATAGTCGGGAAGCCCTTCCCATGCAAGATGCAAACACCACTCAGGTTGAAACATAGCTACCTTCGTGATCCAGTCGCGGTCTGTCGCCAGATTCGAAGCAACTACATTCAGACTCGGAGCAGTCGGTAAACGTTCAGGATGGCGAGAAATGCACAGCAGATCGTGCTGGGCTAATAACGGAATAACTCTACGACCAAGAAAGCCAGTTCCACCGGTGACAAGAACGCGCATCGCGATTAAATGTTACTCAATCAACGTTAAGTCAAAGTCAGGAAAAGCACGATCCCGATCCGAGATTACTTTCGGAACCATTGGCCATCGAACATTAAATGCGGGGTCATCGTAGCGAATACCGGAAGCCGAAGTAGGAGCAAACATTTCACTCATGTAGTAATGAAGAGTCGTTTCAACGCTCGTGGTAATCCATGCGTTTGCACAACCAGCTGGCACGTAAATACTCCGCCGATCAATCGCCGATATTTCCACCGATCTCCACTGCATAAATGTGGGTGATGACCGCCGAAGATCGATCACTACGTCATAAATGCTACCAGTCATGCAAGAAATGGTCTTTGCTTCAGCATGAGGGCCCTGCTGAAAATGAAATCCACGTAAAGTACCGAGCGCGTGATTTTCAGAAATGTTACCCTGAGCTACGGTCGCTGAGAGTCCGTGTCGAGCAAATTCTTCTTTACAGAAATGACGCCGAAACGCGCCTCGACTATCCGCAAACACCTCTGGCTCTATCAGCCACACGCCAGGACAATCCATCTCAACAAATTTCATTTAATAACAACCGGATCATGGGGTAGAGGAACGATAATCTCTCCTTTCCAACCAAATTCATCACGGATTTGAGAAAGTATTTCGTTCTGGAAATTCCATCCAAGTAGCAATACGACATCAGGCTTCTCGCTAAATGCTTGATCTGGAGGCACAATCAAAATATCAGTTCCAGGGGTATAAGTATCGTGCTTCAATGGCGCTCGGTCAGCAATTACCTTCAGGTGGCTCGAGTTAATGCCACAAAAATTAAGTAAGGTCGAGCTCCGCGCTGATGCGCCATAACCAATCATGTGCTTTCCCTGTTCGCATCTGGATAGCACTAACTCCCTGAGCGCTGAACGATGGCGTCGACACCGCTGCCCAAACTCTATCCACGGCTCCTCTCTTCCAACACCAATACTGTTCTCACGCGTCAACATCTCTTCATAAATGGCAGTGACTTGCCTTATCGTTTTTGAAAAGTACACAACCAACGAACCCCCGCTGATCGGGCTCTCGGTGACATCAAAAGGGTACAAACCGAAACGACCGAGCAGCGAACTCATGCTCTGCAGGGAATGGTAGAAAAGATGCTCATGATAGATAGAGTCGTAATGTAATTCCTCAAGAATGACGTCGGATCTGTGAAACTCAATAGCTCCTGTGCCTTTTTCCTTCAGGCACATAGCCATGCCAGCAACAACGTCATTTGCATCCGCAACGTGAGGGATAACGTTCCGCGCGAATACTGCATCGGCTGCGCCATCACGCTCCACTATTTGCGCTGCAATTTTTTGTCCAAAAAAATCTGCAACCGTAGGAATCCCATCCTCTTGAGCAATTTGAGCAATATTTTGCGCAGGATCCACACCCAAAACACGGTCTCCACGTTCAGTAAAGCGTTTTAAGAAAGTTCCATCGTTACTCGCAACCTCAACAACAAAAAGAGAATCCGATTGGCAACGAGCAGACAGCCGTTCACAAAACAACTCACTGTAGCTACGGGCACCTTCGGATGTACCCGTCACCCAAACATACTTTTTAAACAAAAGTTCCGGTGCGACAGTTTCTGTCAATTGGACCGTGCCACATACCTGACATCGACAGATTTCAAGAGGAAAAATCGGTAATTCCTCTGTTACATTTTCACGTAGGCTATTCGCAAGCGGCTGTTTACCTAGGTTAAGCAGCGACGAACTAACCTTTTCGTCGCAGACTCGGCACCTATCGATCGTTTGCGAAGAAGAGTTACTCACAGCCACCGCAGTTCTGCATCGAGCTGACCCGCGTTCATAAGATAATTCAATTGATCCAACCGATTCGTTTGACGTCCACGAAATTGATCTTCAGTAAAACCGACGCGATTGAACAACTCCACAAGCTCTTGCCCACCACGGTCGAGGCTCCATTCCGGTTGATACCACTCACTCAACTCACTAAGTATCCTCTTAAAGCTGACCTGATAAGTTCGAGCATCAGGTCCGTGTTCTCCTGTATACGTAATAACGCTTCCCGGAACTGCGCGCCCTGCCGCCTCAGCAAGGTCTCGAATAGAATAATTTCCACCAGAGATCCCAACATTGTAAGACCGGCCTTTAACTACTGCTTCAGGCGCCTCTAGGCCAGCTATAAAAGCAGAGCAGGCATCGCGCACATGCACCACAGGCCTCCAAGGAGTCCCGTCACTTTTGATCTCAATTTTTCCTGTTGTGTAAGCACAGGCAACCAGACTGTTAAACACAATGTCACAGCGCAACCGAGGACTCGCACCGAAGATTGTAGATGGGCGAAAACAAACAATCGTAAAATCTGAATCCGATAGTTCTTTTAATGCAAGTTCGGCATCCCACTTCGTCCGAGCATAAGCAGTAATCGCATTCTTATCACTGTCATCTTCATCCAATTCTTGGTCGGTATTCGACACGCCATACATACTCTGAGAAGACGCGTACACGAAACGCTGCACACCCGCTTCTCGGGCATATTTTGCTAATCGAATCGTACCCTCGAAATTAATTTGCTCTGTCAGCTTTGGTGCAAATTCGCCAAGCGGATCGTTAGACAGCGCCGCGAGGTGCACAATCGCATCGACACCATCGAGATCTGAAATACTGACGTCACGAATATCTTGCTCAATCGACGGGTACGTCGTTACATGCGATTCGATAAGGCAGTCTTGGTAGTAGCCAGCATCAAGACCTACCACCGAATACCCTCTACTTGAAAGAACGCCCGTTAATACAGAACCAATATAACCTCTGTCACCTGTGACAAGTACCTTTACTACATTGCCCATGGCTATTACCCCGACTCGACCAGGCGATCAACAACGGCCAATAGCCACGACTGATGTGTCGTCTCAACAACATTGTAACTTTCACTATTCACCCACAAATTAAGGTCCCCCAACTTCCGTAGTCGATTACTTGTATCGAACCCAGACAGTGTCACCACCTGAAGTCCGAGTTCACGAGCAGCTCTAGCACCAACTACAACATTCTGAGACTCTCCACTGCTGCTGATAATTACAACTAAATCGCCACGATCGCTATAGAATTCGAGGGCCTTCGCCATCCAATTCTCATAGCCATAGTCATTTCCAAAACAGGTAATCAAATCGGCTTCGTTAAAGTTAATCGCCCGTACCCGGGCTGCCTTAGTTAAGTCAACCGCAACGTGGCTCGCCATAGCCGCACTGCCGCCGTTACCGATCAAAATAACCTTGCCACCCTTATCCCGAACCGCAGCAAAAACCTCATACAGTTCGCTAAGTTTTTCTACAGATACATCACGTAGACGGACGCTTAATTCATCAAAATACGAATCGAAAAATCTCCCTTGCTTAGACAGCCTTCTGCTCCTGAAGTAGCTTAGCCGGTGACCCCTCTGCAATAACCTGGCCTCGTTCTAACTGATATAAGCGGGAACAATGCTCAACGGTTGACAGTCGATGAGCGACAATCAGCAATGTTTTACTACCCTGCAGCGCTTCCACTGAATCCATTACGTCTTTTTCCGTTAGAGTGTCAAGCGCACTTGTCGCCTCATCAAGAACTAAAACCGGAGGGTCATGGTACAACGCACGAGCGATGCCGATGCGCTGTAGTTGTCCACCAGAAAGTCGAACCCCTCTCTCCCCAACAATCGTGTCGAGCCCATCGGGCTGCCCCGCTACAAATGCATCCAGTTGCGCGGCTTGTAGCGCGCGAGTCACTGCTTCCTCGTCAATTTGGTCTGAAGGGACCCCAAAAGCCACGTTATTCCGCAAGGTGTCATCTGTCAAATAAACAGACTGTGGCACATAGCCTATCTGGTCTTGCCACTCTCGAAGATTTATCTGAATATCTTTCTTGTCAACTTTCACTTCACCTGACGTCGGGGTCAGTAAACCCAACACAATATCAACAAGAGTACTCTTCCCAGAACCGCTTGGACCGACAAACCCAATTGACTCTCCTTTACGAATGGAAATACTAAGACTTTTTAATGCGGCCTCCTTGGATGAAGGGTACCCGTAGTCAACATCCTCCAACTCAATGTCATGCTTAAAGCAATTTCGCACTCGAGAATCAATATCAATTTCTGTATTTACCGGTAACCCAGGAGTCAGTTTAAGTTCTTCGCGCAAAATCTTAATCACTGGCATGCCATATGGAAGATTCTGAATTGCGCCAAGTACTCGATAGGCCGATGGCATTAATCGAAACGCCGCGGCAGCAAACAATCCCAATGTCGGAACAATAGCCGCTGCCTCCTGCCCCTGTGCAAGCATTGCAATAATTAGGGTAGCCAAGCCACTTACTGCAAGTAGCTCAATCCATAAACGGGGTAACAACTGCAACGTAGCCTGAAACTGTTCGATCCGAGCGCTTTCTGCGTTGTGCTCTTCGTACTTGGCAAGAAATCCTGATTCTCGTCCAAGTACCTTGGCCTCCTTTACACCACCAAGCCCCTGCTGCAACTCCTGAATGCGCTGACCGTCATGATGCTGCCGAGCAATACCCAAACGTAATAATCGGCCACGGGTAAAAAGATGGAAGCCCCAAGCAGCAAAACCAAGTATCAGCACCACTAAGAGCGCACCAATTGGTTCAACAATAAACAATAGACAGGTCACTCCGACCAACACTAAACCTTCACCAAGTACCACCAACGTTGGGTTAAGAATCAAAAACCACAACTTGTGCACTTCATTAACCGCATTGCGGATTAACTGCGCTGAATTCCGCTGTAAATGAAATGCATATGGCTGATGCAAATACGTAGAAAACAGTTCTCTCGAAATATGCCGTTGCACACCAAAAGCAAAATCATTTTGATACCAAGCTAAAAATCCAAGAAAGAGTGCCTTGATCAAATAGACACCGACAAGGAGCAGCATCCCACCGGTTATGAGCTGTATCTGGGTCGGCTGCCCCAATATCTCAAGCACCACGGCCAAGGGTGGGTATGCTTCTGACGGGTCAGCCTGCAAAAGCAGCGTAACGGCCGGAATGACCAAGCCTATCCCGAGCATTTCCAGCCCCATGCCAATCACCATCAAACCGAACAAAACGATGATCCGCCTGCGCTCGCCCTTGTTGAGCAAGCCGTATATTTCAAGGACTGTAGACCAACCGTATTTTTCAGTCACGAAATGGCTTATAGAGTTCTAGGCGTTAGAATTTAAAGATAAATTACCGAATGCTTTCTCGATAGGCAAAAATAGACGAACCTTGATCGACTAAGCTATTTCATGCCCTCTAAGCATTATCATCCAAGAATTTCTGATACCACGCGATCGTCTCGCTGAGGCCTTCTTCTAGGGTATAGCGAGGACTCCATCCAAGCTCTTTTTCTGCTTTGCTTCCATCAAGAAATTGATCTGGAATTTCATTTGTGGCCTGATTTTGAATGATCGGACTGAGATCCTCACGCCCCATCAGTTTTGATATTTCTTCAATGACCTCAAGAACACGCAATGGATGGTTTGTACTGAAGTTATAACATTCACCAATAGCACGACCGTTGAGCATATGCTCTGCCAACGTTATGTAGGCCCCCACTGCTTCCTTTATGTACACGTAATCACGTCTGAGAGTACCATCACTCCGAACAACCGGCCGCTCCCCCTGATGCAAGGACCGGATAGTACCGGGCACGATTCTATTGAAATTAAGGTCACCACCGCCGTAAAAATTCCCACAACGAGTAACAGATACGGGTAATTGATATGTATGCCAATAAGATTGAGTGATCAAATCCACACAACTCTTTGATACATCATATGGATGCCGTCCAACTAATGGAGCCCCCTCACGGTACGGCAATTCAGCTTGAGTGCCGTAGGCTTTATCACTAGAGGCTACGACAAGGGCACGAAGGCCAGTATGCCGCCGTGCTGCTTCAAGTAAGTTCCAGGTGCCTTGAATGTTGGAGGTGAACGTAGAGAGTGGATTGCGGTTCGCAATACCAACCAGCGTCTGAGCTGCTACATGAAAAATCACTTCAACTTCATATTCATTAATTGTTCTTTCAAGTAAGGGATAATCCTCAAGTGCTCCTTGAACAACGTTTACACGTTGCTCAAGACCAAGTCTCTGAAAATTGGCTCTTGGTATCGAGTCGCGAACCAGCGCAACTACTTCCGCATTTCGCTCGACTAGCCATTCTGTCAACCATGAACCAAGAAGCCCGGTCGCTCCGGTCACTAGCACACGTCGGTAATGCCACGATTGTTCAGTTGTCACAATATTCTTTCATTAGGCAGGAGATCTGCCTGCAAATGCATGGAAGCATACAGCACCACAATACTCACGAACCGATACAGTGTTATTTCCTGGCGTACCAAACATTGCTCACATAAAAACAAAAACTTCCGTGCCCGACCAACTCCAAACCAAACAAAGTCGGCAAAATAGAAAGTGCCGCATTGCACCCTGAGGAAAAAAATTACGTTCCGGAAAAACCGACGATATTGAAAAGCATTAGCTTTACGGGGTCGTTGAAGTCATAGAACTCACACCGCTTTGCAACAACTCGAAGAGTGGACCACTCCAGCCGTCCAATTCATGACCATAGTTACAATCGGCCCACACACGTTCATAAAATGAACAATCTACTTTGGCAAGCTGGTACTTTTTTGTCAAGACACGTAGTTTTGCTGGTTCTTTTTTCTTCCGCGCAACGAACACAGGCTAAACCTTTATAATTAATAGACTTAGTGGCAGTTACTTGATCCAAGATAACATCTTTAAGACAGTAATTCCTCGTCTCATCACGAGTCAGCTCAGAAGGGAGCCACTTGCTGGTCACGAGGATTGAGCCGCCGGATGGTATTTTGTGTTCGCGTAAGAAGTCTGCCGACTAGTGGGTCGAGTCATGAATACAAAACCGCAGACAGTCATTCAGCATGGAACAGAACACCATTCGGTTTCTTTACAAAAGAGTACGGACAACGATTGACTGGTATCAACGAAGGCCTGACGGCAACAAAATATCTTGATACAACAAATTAAGATACGTAAGCGCCTCTGGCAATAGTGAGCTGCCTTGACCACAAAAATCCCATTCTTTCTTCACTCCCTCGGCCAAGCTGAACTTGACGAAGTAGGTGAAGTGTTGCAGGGATCGATCCTAACAACAGGCGATAAAGTCGACGAATTTGAATCCCGCTTCGCATCTTTTCTCAATGCAAATTGTGCGATAGGCACAACTAGCTGCACCGGCGCACTTCATATCTCACTCTTAGCACTAGGAATTGGTTCCGGCGACGAAGTCATCACAACACCAATGACCTTCATTGCCACTGCCACGGCAATCATGTCCGCAGGCGCTCGACCGGTCTTCGTTGACGTTGAACCCGCTACCGGAAATCTTGACGCTTCACGAATAGAATCGGCGATCACAAGAAATACGAAGGCCATTCTCCCCGTACACTTGTACGGTCAAATGTGCGACATGCACACTATTCGAGAAATCGCAGATCACTATGGCCTTTACATAATTGAAGATGCCGCTCACTGTATAGAGGGCACCAGAGACGGTGTGAAGCCTGGTCAACTTGGTGACACCGCCTGCTTCTCGTTTTATGCCACGAAAAATCTCACATGTGGAGAAGGCGGAGCTGTAATTACAAACGATGACAAACTCGCTGACAGACTTCGTCTACTGAGGTCACACGGCATGACAAAGACAGCAACAGATCACGAACGAGATGGGTATTCTCACTCGGACATGGTCCTCTTCGGTTGGAAGTACAACATGGACAATATCCATGCGGCACTGCTCTTACCTCAACTCAAAGGAATCAACGAACGTTGGAATAATCGAGTTGCTGTCGCTGCCAAATATACACAAGCACTTCAAGCACTTCCAGATGTTACGTTGCCTTCGGTCCTCAGCAATTCGAAGCATGCCTTTCATCTCTACCCGATCAGAGTCAAGAAAACTCTTAGAGACCAAATAATCAAAACCCTTCACCAACACGGAATCGGGTCAACAGTCAATTATCGAGCGATTCATCTCCACTCCTTTTTCTCGAAAGAATTTGGTCACTCACCAGGAGACTTCCCGCAAGCAGAACAAATCGGAGACACTACTATTTCACTTCCCTTTTATCCTTCCATTCAAGAAAGCCATGTCGACACCGTCATTGAGACCCTCACCTCTGAACTAGGAAATATAGCAAAGCACTCTTTTCGCCCGTGAAGACAGAAAAACAGACAAAGGCATAGACGATTTTCTTCAAAAGATAACGTTGGTCGACTCCTACCGAAAGAATGACCACTAAAGTTCTTGAAGGAACCACAAGCAACTAGCTAGCCACCAAATAGCTGATAACTTTTATCAAAAGTAGACGGAATTTCCGACTGATTTGAAGAGGGAATGGCGGTATTTCACACAAGACCAACTACCTTTGCAGTTGTTAGTAGGTGGAAACATACAACGATGTTTAGCGACACTTCTCTGGTCAGAGGCAACCAGAGAATGTCTACGTGTAGCTGAAAAAGATTAGCGTCACATCTATGACTACGGACTGTAGTCGTTGCTAAAAATGTCAACGTGATTACGAATCACGTCACGGACCTGGGACTTTGAAGCGAATCCAGTGTAGAGCTTTCAGACACGGACTCAGTCAATTGCAAAGCAGTAAAACCGGCCGGCCCCTCCGGTCGCCACCAGGTCGGGCTGGGAGCAACTTCGGGAAGGATGAGCCTGATTCCACGACGAGCCCGGGGTCGTGAAGGCGTACCGGTCGGCATGCCCAAGCATGGCGCTACCGCCGCTGTTGCTGGTCCAGTTATTACAGGTCCGGTCGTCACCCGCCGGAAACGCCGTGCCGTCCATCTGGGTCCCAGTCAGTACATCGTGCTCCGTAAAATCGGGGTTCCCGTCAATGCGTGACGGGAACTGATTACCTTTCTCATCACGCATATAGGTCCAGTTAAAGTTGGAATTATCGTAGTGCAGGTTGTCAACGTTGGAGGCCATAACGAGACCGACGGCGTTTGCCCACGGTCCGTCCCCGATCCGGTCGCGCGCATTGACCGCGCCAGACCCCTGCGTGCTCAGATAGGCGCGCCAGGTCCGGTCTCCAGAACCGGCAGCGCTGGCTAGGCTCTGACAATGGGCGTCCGCACCTTCGAGACCTCCCAGGTTCGCGCCATTTCCAACCCCTACGCTTGTAATGAAGACACCCATCGGCTGCCGCTCATCGTCCTGTTGGGCGACGACCGAGAGCCCAGACAGCGCCACTGCACCGATAACCGCGATAGCTACCAGAAGGATCCTTTTGTTGCTAATCATGTGTCTTCTCCTATTCCGGTTGAAACATGCGAACTTTAGCCTACTCAAAGCGATTCCCTTTGTCGATATTTAGTGGCGCCTCGCACTGGAACCACAAGTGGTTAGCGCAGGGAACAACTCACAATAAGTATCGCTGTAAGTTGTTGAAAAATATGGAGGCGCCGCCCGGATTTGAACCGGGGATGGAGGTTTTGCAGACCTCTGCCTTACCACTTGGCGACGGCGCCTTAATTACCAAATCAGTGAACCAGGAAAGAGATTATGGAGCGGGAAACGGGATTCGAACCCGCGACTTCGACCTTGGCAAGGTCGCACTCTACCACTGAGTTATTCCCGCACACCCAGGCCACAAACAATAAACGTAACACATGGGTTTAGGCGTCCACAAGAAACGCTTGCAACACACAGCAGTACAAATAATTGTTCAGTAAGGATATTCCGTTCTAAACAACCACAGATTACTTACGCTTCCAACGCGTTCCGGCCGGCGTATCTTCAAGAATCACACCACGAGCATCCAAGTCATCACGGATCCGATCAGACAACGAAAAATCGCGATTACGCCGTGCTGTACTTCGCTCCTCCACAAGTCTCTCAATTTCTGCAACATCCACAGGTGGCTGCTCATCCTCTGCACGACGAAGGGCGATAACTCCAAGGACCTCATCAAATTTATCGAAAGCTTTACGAACAACGAGCGCATCTTCAACACCAACAGTACCGTCGTCAACTGCTGCATTAACATCACGAACTAACTCAAACATCACACCAAGAGCTCCTGGCGTGTTGAGGTCATCAGACATCCGCACGTCAAACGCCTCACAAGCAGACTCAACTCGCTGGACTAAGCCCGCACTGCCTCCTACCTCAGTAACTGCGTCCAGCCGCCCCAGACAATCCATTAATCGCCGAAGTGATTCTTCAGCTTGTGCCAAGCTATCCCAGGTAAAACGTAATTGCTTACGATAGTGGGTCGACAACAGCACATAACGTAGTGCTGACGCGCGCCAGCCTTGGCTCAGAATATCTTGAACACTTAATACATTCCCGATAGATTTCGACATTTTGATTCCCTTATCGAGCAGTAAATGCTCGACGTGAAACCAAAATCGAGAGAAGATCTCGTCAGTCGATCCCTCGGATTGCGCAATTTCATTCTCGTGGTGAGGAAAGATTAAGTCAACTCCTCCAGCATGTATGTCTATTGGCGCACCGTCAAGTAAACGTAATGCCATCGCTGAGCATTCGATGTGCCACCCCGGTCTTCCAGGGCCAATACCAAAATCCCAACTTGGTTCGCCAGGTCCCGACGCTTTCCATAGTGCAAAATCACGTGCATTCTCCTTGGCATAGTCATCACTATCAATCCTTGCACCATCCTGCATACCTTCATGATCAAGCCTAGCGAGTTTGCCATAACTGGAGAGAGTCGAAATTTTAAAGTAGATAGATCCATCACTTCGATAGGTGTGACCACGTTGCTCCAGTTGTTGAATTGTCTGAACCATCGCCTGAAGATTAGCTTCGTCAGTAGCCCGCGGCATCTCCTCAACGGACTCTATCCCAAGCGCTGTTGTGTCCTCGTGAAATGCAGCTATGTACTGATCTGTATATTCTCGAAGCCCAAGGCCAGCCTTACAAGCACCAGCAATTGTCTTGTCGTCAACATCTGTAAAGTTCACCACCTGATGCATGTCGTATCCGCCAACAGATTTCAAAGTGCGGCGAAGTACATCAAGACAAACAAAGGTTCGAAAGTTTCCGATGTGCCCACGCGCGTAAACCGTCAACCCGCATGCGTACATACGTACAGTGTTACCGCGAAGGGGAGTAAATGACTCTGTTTGTCTGGTAAGTGTGTTATAGAGACGCATCACGCTAGAAGCAAACGGCTGCCCATTTTCTGACCAATAACAGCCCTAAAGTGTATGAATCAACCCCAACAGCACAACGAAACTCAATATCCTTGTCCATGCCATCTCAATTTTGATTTTCTTTGCATAACGTAATTGACTGTTGTTCGATCGATTTCGACACAATAATTTCACCGACGTCATTCGTACGTCGTTCGAAAGGCAACCTAGGTCACGCATGCATCACGGACTCCAAAAATAGATTTGATTAGCACAGCAATAACTATAGTGAAATTTTTCGAAACAAAGCTTTGGCTTGATCAAAGTCATCATTTATCTGTGCTTTAAGACCCGCAGTATCAATAAACATACGTTCTTCTCGCAGTCGCGAAATAAAAGCGACAGAAAGCTCACTGCCGTAAAGGTCTGACGAAAAATCAAAAATGTGCGTTTCAACAGTCCTTTTGCCATTACTTTCAAATGTTGGCCTCACCCCAATGTTCGTTATCGAGCCGTAAATTAGTCCACCGATAATCGCCGTCGTTGCATATACGCCATCCGGGGGAAGCAACTCATTCTCCGTCTTCAGATTAGCTGTGGGCACCCCTTGCGTGCGGCCACGACCCGCACCTCGCTGTACCGTACCCACCAGGGTATAATGGTGGCCAAGTAACGCACCCGCCTCATCAACCTTGCCATCCGTAATAAGTCTTCTGATTCGAGTACTACTCACAACAAAATCTTTGTAACGAACTGACTCGACCTTGAATGCATCAAATCCATATCGGACACCAAGTGTCCGGAGTAACGAAAAATTACCACTGCGATCACGCCCGAAGAGAAAGTTGTCACCAACCCATACTTCACTCACACCAAGCCATTCGACTAGTACTCGTCTCACAAACGAATCAGGGTCCCATTTTGAAAGCTCTGCAGTAAACTTCACGACTCCCACGCCATCCATACCGCTTTCCATCATGGCATTGCACTTCTGTAAGTGCGTCATGAGCAGCGGGGGCGCTTTATCTGAACGAATAACCTTAGGCGGATGAGGATCGAACGTCACAACAACACTTCGGCTGTCCCGCTCTTCAGCGCGACGTCGAACATTGCCAAGAATAGCGGCATGGCCTCTGTGCACACCATCGAAATTCCCAAGAGCAACCACTGCGCCTTTCCAATCAGCCACTGCAGGCTCATCAGGAAAATGAATTACTTTCGAGCTAAAACAAGCCATATTCGTCAACGAAATCAATACTCATAAGAAATGGCTTTCATCGCAGCAGGCAGAAGATCATTCAAACTGGTACCAACTACATCCAGTGTGAGACCATCATAGGCCAGACTTATTCCATCAGGCAGTGTTTCACACGTCTTCCTATGAGGAAGATCATGAGTCATGTGGGTAAATAGTGTGCTCTTCGCATCGATCTTACGAGCTACGTGGACAGCTTCCTCTAGCGTAAAATGTGTCGGATGAGGCTTGTGGCGCAAAGCGTCGAGCACAAGAACATCAAGGTCTTCAAGCAAAGCCAACGAAACATCAGGTATCTTGTTGCAGTCCGTTAAATAAGCAAACTTCCCAATGCGAAATCCAAAAACAGGCAACGTCCCATGTAACAATGGAATCGGAATTACAGTCTCCCGCCCAACACAAAACGGCCCCGCTATAGTTGCCAACGTTAACTGTGGCAACCCCCCGCCACGAGGTGTTTCAGGATCAAACACATAGCCGAACATTTTTCGGACTTGAGCCACCGAATGAGCATTTCCAAGACACGGGATAGTAGATTTCTGGCGAAAATTAAATATGCGAACGTCATCCAAACCCAGCACATGATCAGCATGGCTATGCGTTAACAAAATGGAGTCCACTCGCTTTAATCCGAAACGCAATGCTTGCGCACGCAAGTCTGGAGAGGCATCAACTAAGACGACCGTGTCATCATCAAAGCTTAATTGAATCGATGGACGCCATCGCCGATCGCGCAGGTCAGTAGAATGACATGTTGCGCATTCACAAGCTATTACGGGGACACCAGCCGATGTCCCTGTCCCAAGAAACGTTATACGCACGTAGAAATCAATCAAATAGTATCAGCAGACTCGTCAAGTCCTTGCTTCACACTCAAGAACTTATTTCGAAGTTCGAACAATACCTGCTGAAGAAATGCTGCCTCGTCTTCCGTTAAATTCCCCCGGGTCTTTTCTTCAAGCAGAGCCAACATTTCAATAGCTTGTCCTGCTCCTTCAAGATTAATCGGCGAACTCACACCGTTATCAGCATCGTTAACCTCACCAAAATGAACCGCAGCCGTAGTAGCTAGTGATACAACGAAATGATTAAAAGTTACATTGCCCACTTTGTTAGCATACGACACGATGCCTAAACTTTCCGCACATACTACGTCTTCTGCTGGATCATCCTTCGAAAAACTTATCGATTTAATGGCCAAACTGCGGTCTCCGGAAGGTTGTGCCTGGGATCGAGAACAAACACTCAAATCACTTCGACCATACTTAATCGAGGAAACCTATGAAGTAATCGATGCAATCGACCGTAATGATCTCGTGTCACTGAAAAATGAGCTGGGAGATTTCTTGCTCGAAGCTGTCTTTGTGGCACAGATATGCTCCGAACAAGATAGTTTTCATATTGGTGATTCCATCGACGCTGTATGCGAAAAACTCATTCGGAGACACCCTCATGTATTTGACCGAAATAACAACAATAAAGACGGCTTGACTAGCGCAGAAGTCAAACATCAATGGGAAACCATAAAAGCCAACGAGCGAACCAACGAGCAGCACTATAAGGGTTCACTGAGTAACCTCCCTAGTCACCTGCCAAGTCTCTTACATGCTGATCGGATAGGTCGTCGAGCGTCTGTTCTCGGATTCGATTGGCAATCAATCGATGACGTCGACAACAAAATAGCCGAAGAATTCGAAGAACTTGATCGTGCGAGAACCACAGGAGATCAAGCGGCTATCGAGGAAGAACTCGGAGACCTCCTTTTCTCTGTTGCAAACCTAGCCAGGCACCTTAAAGTTGAACCCGAGTCTGCTCTACGGAAAGCCAATCAAAAATTCACGAATCGATTTACTGAACTTGAGGAATCGTTCAAAAATCGAGGTGTAACGCTGCGGGATGCTTCTATGGAAGATATGGAGGCTGAGTGGCAACGCATAAAACTGGCCACTCGCAACACATAGTCATCTGGCCAAGACTGGTTTACTGTCGCTCAACAATTTCGCTAAAAACAAAGACAACCTCACCATTAACGCCGGCCCAACACATTTGCATGGTAGTCCTGAAGAGGTCGCACTGACTTTTCATCAGACCGCAATGATCGAATCGCACTAACTGTAGCAGTAGCACCGGTCAACGTCGTCACACATGGAACACCATAGAGCATGGCAATACGCCGCATTGCCATATCGTCAAAAAACGATTCGCGTCCCAGCGGCGTATTCACAATAAGTTGAACTTCTCGGTCTAGTAAGCGATCGCCAACATGTGGACGCCCTTCATTAATTTTATATACCACCTCAGCTTCTAACCCATTAGCGCGAAGGTAGGCCGCAGTCCCACGTGAGGCAATCAAATGAAACCCTAACTCTGCCAAATCTCTAGCGATAGGTACAACATTCTGTTTATCATCATCGTTAACACTAATAAAAGCAGTACCTGAATCAGGAAGTCGATTTCCTGCGGCTAGTTGCGCTTTCGCATACGCCGCTCCAAAGTTGTCCGCCCCACCCATGACTTCTCCGGTTGACTTCATCTCTGGACCAAGAATTGTGTCAACACCGGGAAAACGCACAAAGGGAAATACTGGACCCTTAACGAACACGCCGGCAATCTGAAGGTCGTCAACGAGACCAAGTTCCGCCAGTGTTTTGCCCGCCATCAATTGCGCAGCAACCTTCGCCAGCGGCACTCCCGTCGCTTTTGAAAGATACGGAACGGTTCTTGACGCGCGGGGATTAACCTCAATGAGATAGACCGTTTCCCCCTTGATCGCAAATTGAATGTTTAGCAGTCCAACCACCTTAAGTGCTCTAGCAATACGCCGCGTGTAATCGCGTATAACAGACAAATGCTGTTCAGGAACAAGAACAGGTGGCACGACGCATGAACTATCACCGGAGTGGATGCCGGCTTCCTCAATGTGCTCCATGACACCACCGATCACGACAGCTCCATCAGTATCCGCAACAGCATCAACATCCAATTCGAACGCATCCTCAAGAAACTTGTCGACTAATACCGGGTGCTCCGGAGAAGCATCAACTGCCTCGGCCATATAGCGGTCAAGAGCAGCAGGGTCGTAAACGATAGCCATAGCACGACCACCGAGAACATAGGAAGGACGAACTAACACGGGATAGCCAATTGACTCAGCAATCTCACGGGCTTCCTCCCGAGAAGTCGCAAGTCCATTCGGCGCTTGCGGTATCCCTAGATCCCATAACAATTGAGAAAACCGTTTTCGATCTTCTGCTAAATCTATCGAGTCAGGCGAAGTCCCGATGATCTTCACGCCAGCCGACTGCAAAGCTAACGCGAGCTTCAACGGTGTCTGGCCACCGAACTGAACGATGCAGGACACTTCGCCGCCAGCTGACTGTTCACGCTGAATAACCGCGTGCACGTCTTCGAATGTAAGTGGTTCGAAGTACAACCGATCAACGGAGTCGTAATCCGTCGAGACCGTCTCAGGATTGCAGTTAATCATGACGGTCTCATAACCAATTTCACGTAGCGCAAAGGCAGCGTGACAGCAACAGTAGTCAAACTCGATACCTTGCCCAATTCGATTCGGACCGCTACCAAGAATAATGATTTTTTTTCGCTCGGTCGGCTGCGATTCGCATTCCGTCTCGTAAGTTCCATAAAGATAAGGCGTAAAGGACTCGAATTCCGCCGCACATGTATCGATCCTCTTATAACTCGTCCGAAGGTTATCCTCAGCTCTCCGAGCCGCAATCACTGCTGACTCAACTCCAATCGCCTTACCAAGTTGCTCATCTCCGAAACCCGCCCGCTTCAATACCCGTAATAGATCAACAGACATATCGCGGAAACCAACTAATACCGCCTCCCGCCTAAGCTCGACAATTTCCTCAAATTGAGTGAGAAACCAAGGGTCAATCTTTGTAGCATCAAATACCTTTTCTACCGACCACCCAGCGTCAAGCGCTTCAAACACAGCCCACATACGTCGATCAGTAGGCGAGACAAGACGTCGCTGCAATTCTCCCGGATCGCTGTCTTCGGCAACCTTGTTCGAAAAAAGAATTCCGCTCGAACCTATCTCCAGAGAACGAATTCCCTTTAGAAAAGCTTCCTTAAATGTTCGGCCGATCGCCATCGCCTCACCAACCGACTTCATCTGGGTAGTCAGGGTCCTGTCAGCCTTAGGGAATTTCTCAAACGTCCAACGAGGAACTTTCACAACAACATAGTCAATCGTTGGCTCAAAAGACGCCGGGGTGAGCTTTGTAATATCGTTCGGAATTTCTTCAAGATGATAACCAAGAGCTAATTTGGCAGCGATCTTTGCAATCGGAAAACCAGTCGCCTTTGACGCAAGCGCGGAAGACCGCGACACTCTTGGATTCATCTCAATTGCAACCATCCGCCCGTCTTCTGGATTGATTGCGAATTGAATATTTGAGCCGCCCGTCTCTACTCCGACACGATTAATGATGCGCCGGGCGGCATCTCGCATCCGTTGATACTCTTTATCGGAAAGCGTAAGAGCTGGCGCCACCGTAATACTGTCGCCTGTGTGAACCCCCATCGGGTCAATATTCTCAATCGAGCAAATGACCACAAAGTTGTTCGCGGCATCGCGCATCACTTCAAGTTCAAACTCTTTCCACCCAATGACTGATTCTTCGATCAAAACTTCATGGACCGGACTCAGTTCAATGCCACGACTCGCCAACTCACGGTATTCCTCCATGTTGTAGGCAATGCCACCACCAACGCCACCCAACGTAAAAGAAGGACGAATAATGACTGGAAACCCAAATCGTTCCACCAGCTTGAGAGCGTCTTCAAATGATCGAGCATAAGCACTCTCTGGACACTCGATACCAATCGAAGCCATCGCATCACGGAATTCAAGACGGTCCTCAGCCACACGAATCGCCTCAAGAGACGCGCCGATCAACTTAACGTCGAACTCTTCCAAAACACCATGCTCTCCAAGCTCGATCGTTAAGTTCAGTGCTGTCTGGCCACCGACCGTCGGAAGTAAGGCGTCAGGCCGCTCTTTTTCTATGACGGCACGGGCATACTCCCAGGTCAGAGGCTCCACATAAGTCCGGTCGGCAGCATCGGGATCAGTCATGATCGTCGCCGGATTGCTGTTCATCAAAATAACTTCGAGGCCTTCACTACGGAGTGCCTTACATGCTTGGGTACCGGAATAGTCGAATTCACAAGCCTGACCAATAACGATCGGGCCCGAACCGATAACAAGCACACGTTTAAGATCTGAGCGGCGGGGCATTAAGGACTTCGACGGAGTTACTACGTTGTTTGTGCGGGCACCGACCCGATACGCGATTCCATTACAGCAATAAAGTTTGCAAACAAATAATCTGCGTCATGTGGCCCAGGAGACGCTTCTGGATGATACTGCACACACGACACGGGCCGGTCACTACGCTTCAACCCCTCAATAGTGCCATCATATAAATTAATGTGTGTCACTTGAATACCCTCAGGGACAGAATCCGGGTCAATTGCAAAGCCATGATTCTGAGAAGTTATCTCTACTTGCTCCGTAGTCAGATTCTTCACAGGATGATTCCCACCTCTATGGCCAAACTTTAACTTATATGTCTTAGCCCCCATCGCTAGGCCAAGTATTTGATGGCCGAGACAAATACCAAATACAGGGATGTCCTGGTCCATCACTACCCGCGCATTGTCGACGGCATATACAAGTGGCGCAGGATCACCAGGGCCATTGCTAAAAAAAATGCCGTCTGGGTTCATTGCGAGCAGTTCCGTCGCAGGTGTTGTTGCCGGAAAAACTCGCACCTCACAACCATAATTCGTTAAGCGTCTCAATATGTTTCGCTTCATCCCAAAATCATAGGCGGCCACTCGTAACTTTCGACGACGATCGTAATCTGGCTGAGTGATAAACCCACCCGCAACCGGGTCGTTGTCTTGCACCCAATCAAATGGCTCATCGCAAGTCACAGAGCTAACAAGGTCACTCCCCTCCATCTTCGGTAATGACTGCGCTTCCGATACAAGTGCTTCTGGTGCCACCGCCCCTGTTCCGATAACCCCTCGCATCACACCAGCCGTCCGCAAGCGCCGAGTCAACGCTCTTGTATCAATGTCAGAAATAGCCACAATTCCGTTCGAATCAAGGTAGGCGCCCAGAGTGCCACTGGCACGCCAATTACTCGCGACTGGTGATTCCTCTCGCATCACAAATCCTGAGACCTGTGGCGACAGCGATTCTACATCTGCCTCAGCTACTCCGTAATTTCCTATTTGCGGACAAGTCATCGTTACAATCTGTCCGGCATACGAAGGATCGGTCAGAATCTCTTGGTAACCAGTCATACTCGTATTGAATACGACCTCACCAGTTGCCGTACCCTGAGCACCAACTGACTTACCTTGGTACCAAGTGCCATCTTCAAGCGCTAGAATCGCGTTCACGATAGTCCTACCTCAACTTCCTCATCAGAATGCGCTATCTCCTTCCTGTCGGTTCAAGCGACGCTGCCACACGTGACCGTTGCCCGTCTTCGACCTGTATTGTACTCAGCCAAGAGCGGTAACCATCACCAACGATACGCACCTCATGACTTCCGACAATTACCTCCTGAACAATTAAAGGAGTTACCCCCACTGACTCACCATCCAAAAACACAGAGGCACCTGTAGGTCTAGAGTCAACGAAGACTGTCCCATGAGCTACCAAAACAGCATCAGTATCACTTAATGGATCTAGATCGATACTAATCGCAGCAACTGTTTCTTCAGGCGATATTTCAATTGTGCGCTGTTCTGTAGTGTACCCGGCCACACTGATTTCAATTCGGTAGCTACCACTCGGAATCTCGGACAGAGATAAAGGCGTCAATCCCCGATCCTCTCCGTCGATACTGACACTAGCCCCAGGAGGATCTGTTCTTACGAGCAACCAGCCAAGCGACAGGCTAGATTCCTGCACCAACGGTGCAGGCGACAGAGTTGATGCTGACAGCGATGGCGCTGCACCGGTATCCGCCGACTCAGTTCCAATTTTCAGCGAACCTGTACCGGAGGAGTTTCCTGAGGCAAACTCCGTTGTCACCTCACTCAAAACAGGTGCCGTGTCTTCAACATCACTACTACCCTGACTCTCTATCGGAATCGCAGCATCAACCGGATCATTTGATAACGATTCCACATCATCGGTTAACGGCGAATTCAACTCTAAAAGCTCAGCCGCCGGGCTTGCGGGTTCATTATCCGTCGTCGTTCCCAATCCGACACTAGCCATATAGGCGAGAGTAATTCCAGTCACAATAGCGAAAAGGGTCGATGCAATTCGAGCTAGTGAAAAAGTTGAAGGTTTGGCTGAAAAAGACTTGGCCGAGGCTGAAGCACTCTCAGCAATTTCATTAGAAGCGATGTCTGGCCTACTGAATGCTGGGGAAGTGGAGTTCTCACTCGCTACAACAACGACATCTTCGGCCTGAACGTCCTCGGTTATTTTCCTAGGATCGTCACGAACGTCATTGGAATTTTCAAAGTCAGAATCAACCACCTCGCTCTCAATATCACTTGGAGTGTAGAACGATTCACTCTCGCCAGTTTCAGACAAAGAAACTGCCGCATCTTCAGGTGCACACCGACTGTCATCTTCGAGGACTGCCTGCCGTGTAAGGTCTTCAGGCTCTTCTTTCAAACTCTCGGCGTCAGTTTCAAGTTCGAGAGGCAGCATCACGTCATGCTCCGCAACCTGTTTAGCCACTAGCTTATCAGGCTCTTCGTCAACATCCGGTTCCCATTTATCCGCTGCAAACACCGAATCGACTTCACTCGAATCAACCATTCTGGTCGTCGACACTGTTTCAACGTTGTCAGTATTCAAAAAAGACAGATCCCTATCACCCTGTTCTTGCTCTACTAACTTGTCCTCTTCGTCAGAACCAGTCAGTTCAAACACCTCATCAAAACTATCGCTAAATTCAACATGTAACGTTGCGTTAGCAGCGGGTTCTTCGTGATCGCCCGCATCAATAACGAGCCGTTCATTTTCTTCGATTACAGACTCATCTTCTGGATCAGCCGACTCTGCGTCAGCCATGTGAGGAGAAGGTTCTCGCGCGTGCCCCGACATCGCTAAAGCTATCTCATCGGCGCTTAATCCAACGGCATCACCAAACGCCATCACAAAGCCGGCTGAAGATGCTGGTCGGATAGCAGGGTCATCGGCCAACGCGTTCCGAAATGCTTGTTGCAACCCTGACGGGTCCGGCACATCCATACGCTCGGCATTCACAAGTCGAGCCAACGCCTCATCACCACTTCCCGCTAACCGTTTGCCCGTCAATAACTGGTAAGCAATTGTCGCGACAGAAAATCTGTCAGCCTCTGGCCCCCAACTGCGACCAGCAACTATTTCCGGGGCGGTATAAGGGCGTCGCACTGGCAGTTTGAGTCCGATGTGTTCCAACGCACTTGCCACACCAAATCCATTCACTCGAGTAATACCTGGTCCGATAAATATGTCACGAGAATGCAGTCCACCGTGCATTACCCCACGTGCATGCGCCGCATCCACTGCAGCCGCTAGCGGCCCAACCAACGAGACCACTTCTGGCGCCGACAAAACATGATGGCCCGCAACATCTAGCGACTCAGCTGTGACGTATTCGGTCGCCAAAAAAGGAATACCCTCTTCAAGACCAGCATCCAACGGAACGACAATGGCTGAATGTGAAAACTCGACCTCAGCAATTCGTTTTAATGCCTCAACAAAAAGCTCAGCTTGCTCAGGGGTAATATCAAGATCGTAGGCTTTAACTGCAACCAAGCGGTCACTTTTGGGGTCGTAGGTCCGAAACACTGGCCCAAGAACGCCGGCACCTATCTGATGCATGACCCGAAAAGGCCCGAACGCACCAGGAGGAGAAAATAGGCTGGCGTCCTCGTGTTTCAGTGCTTGGATTCCTCCTAACGAACGCACGAATGGTACCACGGACAGACAACCGGTTCAACGGTTACTCCACGTGGTTATTGCGCCACTAGCTTCTTGCACCCTAGGTTTGCTTTGCAAAGTACAATTACTGAGTGCCCGCCGACTCGTCGAAGACCTACACACCGAATGGAATACCTATTGATTTTCGAGCAATTCCGTGGAGTAGTCGTTTAGTCAACGATTATTGTCACAATTTCAACCAATTACGAGACTTTTATCTGGCAGACCCGCAACAAACCGACAGTTGGAAAACTGCTATCGATGCCCGCCGCGCAAACCCAATCAATCCCAAAGTTGGGGAAATAGTCGCTCAACAACTCCGCGACCGTGGCGCACCAGACCCCGCAATCAGCAATGCGAAGAAGCTTCTAGACAGCAAATCAGTTGCTATCGCTACAGGACAACAGGCTGGACTTTTCGGTGGCCCACTGTTCACGATACTAAAAGCACTTACGGTCATTAAGCTAGCGCGCCAAGTTTCGACAGACCATGACATTCCTGTCGTCCCAATCTTTTGGATAGATGCTGAAGACCATGATCTCGATGAAATTAGCAGTTGCCAATTTCT
>MDTE01128980.1_pt1 | contig 37559 bp, 34 predicted proteins | sample 811231 | NCBI WGS metagenome assembly MDTE01 (sample SAMN05326651, study PRJNA326480) | marine metagenome | isolation source: seawater | place: Indian Ocean: Red Sea | collected 2010 | reverse complement strand
TAAGTCAGAAGAAGCTGAAATCCCTAAACCATCAGTCATATAATTTCCTCCAGCATGAATCAAATCTGTCGAAAAATAAGGCACACCAAGAAAATCAGCCATTTTGGAGGGCGCGTCATTATCATTTGGACGAGGTCTATTATAAGTAAAATCTACTATGACCATATCATTGTTACCATCTACAACCCACCAGGGGCCATAGTCTCGTGTCCAATAACTATCAGTAGACCCAACAACAAACTCTAAGTTATTAATATTGACTCCACTATTTTCCATCGTAGCCAAGGCATTATTCTGCATTGATGCTGATACCAAACAGTAGATAATTACATCCTCAGACATTTCCGCAATAAGATCTGTAGAAATCCCCAAAGGGTATCGAATAACCACCCCCTGCATTTTTTCATATTCCGCAACGTTTCTTATTGGCATTGGTGGCGGGTCTGTCGTTCTACCCATAAAGAAAATCTCATGTTCTCGCAAACGTTCCTCTTCCGTAAAACCTATTGGAAGTTCATTAGCAGATAAATAAAAAACAGGAATGATCAAAAACAAAAAAAGAATTTTCATAATTCCAGGTTTAAAAATAAGGCACTATAAAGTACAAGAAGAAATAGTCTTATTCAAAATGAGATTAAACATATAGAAAGCTATTTATTACTGTTTTAATCTGTAGGTGGCGCCTTCCATTGTTTTAATAAACTTATCGACCTGGGATTGTGTATGAAACAAATCCTCCATTGGTATGAAAACATCGCTAGGATACCCTTCTTCATCATAATCACGAAGAAAATTTGATTCAAGTTTTAATACAATATCTAATATTACCATAGGAGGGATTCCCTTATTGCGCATAAAATTTATCTGCAAATTTAATTGGCCTTTGGATGTCATGTGAAAAAGCGGAATAGGGCCTTCATCTGAATCACACCTATAGGTCAGTGTCCCATACTCCGAACCACGACCCCAACTAAGATCAGTACCATGGCTCTCAGCAAATTCAATTATTGAGACACCTATTTTTGATATTTCTCTATTACAATTTTTTCTTAAATCTTCAATAAATAACTCTTTGTCCCAATTTGACATAAGCAAACACCCTACTAAAATGGTTTTTTGATTTACCTTGGAGAGTCTTAATTTACAAAATTATAGATACATATGTTTATAGCTAAAACAAAAAGACAATTATTTTCAGAAAAAAGAAAAAATATAATCGTTCTTTATTAGGAGCTTTTTTTATTTTTTATTGATACACGAACTAAATTATCTCTGGTGTCTCGATCTACAAATTTGTTCATAGGGTCAATGCCCGCTTTTAACGGCTTTTGATCAACCCGGACATTAAAAGTTTTTAGTGTATCTGTTACAAATACTTTTTCAAGATAAATAGGGAACTCATTCATTTTTCCATCTACCAACTTTTCACCCATAATTCCAATCTCTAGCCAATCATTTAGCTTAGCATCGGTTTGGTTCCCTACGCTATCTGAATAAACTTTTTTCACTTCTATTTCCATAGTAACTGTAAACGTGCCATCTTCATTCTCAATAGCATATGCCTCTTTTGCTTTATTTTCGTAAAGAGTAATTTTTTCAAATGTGTCAGAAATAAGATATTGCAAATCATCCGGTGTTTCCTCACGAATTGATTTTATAAACTCCCCAATATTAGTATATGGGTCAGATTGATATCGAAATTTTTCAATAAATCTACCCAAAGCATTATTAAAAACATCTCTGCCAATAAAGTCAGATAGGGTATACATCATAAGCCCTGCTTTATTGTAATGAATATAAGGATGGTTTTCTGTTTTTATTATAGAAGGTTCATACTTTTGCTCTGAGTACCGGCCCATCAAATATTTATCCAATTCGTATTTTAGAAATTTTCTTAGCTGCTTTTGTCCTTTTTCTTTTTCTAAAAGAGATACAGCAGAATACTCGGCCAACCCTTCACTCAAAAACCCAGACCCTTGAACATTTCCTCCACTTAGCTGGTGCGGCCACCATTGATGCCCCATCTCATGCGCCGTAACCCAGAATGGCATGTCTAAATCTTCTGGATCATCTGGGTCAACATCCATAACAAAACCAATATTCTCAGAAAAAGGTATCGTATTTGGAAAGGAAGCCGCATAACTGCCATATGGAAATTCCAAAATTCTACATTGCCTATAAGGGTAGGGCCCATATAATTCGTTATAGTACTCAATTGATTTTTTCATCCCCTCCATCATTTTATCAATGTTATATGTGTGCCTCGGATGATGATATACTTCCAAATCAATCCCGCTCCATTTTTCCTTAACAACTTCATATTTTGCGGAAACAAATGCAAAAAGGTTATGAATCTTCTGATCCATCTTATAATGAAAAAATCTTCGATTATTTTCTTTCCATTCTTTTTGAATATATCCAGGAGCCATCGCAATTTGATCAATGTCAGTACTCATTATAACTTCAAAATCAACCCAATCAGCATCATCGCCAAGGATACCATCTTTATTCCCTCTTGGATCATCATATTTTGGCATAGAATCCTGATCCTCCTTAAGACCATGTTTTTTTCTAGTTCGCTTATCGGTCAATTCCCTTTGTGCGCTATATCCAAATGTAGGAAACAATTCACCGCTCCATATCATTGTACCATTTTCTATTACAGTTCGGTCAACGCCGTTATTTGAAAAACCCATCCTAGTCCTTTTACCTGAAAATTCTAATGAAAACTCATCACCTGGTTCAATAGGGGGATCAAATACAAACATGCCCCAGCCATAAGTAGAATCTGACAAAATATTTTGATTTGGCCTCGACCATTTAAAAGTAGAAAAAGGCATTCGCCGATTAAAATTGGCATGAACCGTATCAATCGGTAATTCTGTCTTATTTTGCATTTGGTATACGCCAGAGAATTCTACTTTGGCTTCCTTTGGGAATATGTGGACCTCACCAACTACACTTGCGATTTTTGGTTGAGGAATATTTTTAAATTTTTTATACGTTTTCTCATACTCCGCTGATCGTTTTTCCCAATAATTTGAACGATAGTATTCATTTATAATATTAGTATTATAAAAGATATAACCGCCCATGCAAATAAAGAACAGTCCAAAAAGAAAAGACACATTCCTCAATTTCGGTGTTATTCGCATTTTAGAAATTTTCCATCTCATTTTGAAATCTTCTGTTAGTCCCCTATTCCAAAACAGATTACTTAGCAATGCTAAAAGAACCGCAAATGCACCCCAATAAACCTTATATACAAAAAGGCGCAAAACATAAGGTTCATATCCATTCATATCAGAATATGGTGCGCTAGAACCAGAACCATAAAGATAGAGCGTATGGTCCAATCCAAATTGTCCCGAAAACATCATGAAAAGAAAATAAAGAATCATGATAAAATGACCCATATATTTATGATTAGCAATAGTTTGGATCGAAAAAGCCAATATACACAAAAGTGCATAGTCGGTTAAATCAAGCAAAAATAATTGCTTTAAATATAGAGAAATTTCATAGTCATAAAAGCCACGCCAAGTTTGGATTCCTATGCCAATTAGCATCAAGACAAAAAGCATGATCCCAGGAATTATAATCAAAGAAATCAACTTAGAAACCATCGGAATCCAGTTAGGAATGGGCAACGAATCCATTATCTGATCAGCTTTCAGTTCTCTCTCCCTCCATATTATTTGTCCAGCATAGAAAGTAATGAGAATAAGCATAAACAAAGAAAACGATCCACTTAAGACCGAAAGAACTTTGTTTGTAATTGGGAGCGTGTCAACGCCATACATTTTCCCTATAGCCTGTTGATTTAATATAAGGAAACCTGCTGCCGTTAATGCAATCGCTATAAAGTAAGGATCACGAAAAGCGCGCTTAATTTCAATCAAGATTTGAGTCTTAAATTGCAACCAGAGTGTGGCAGTGTTAAATATAGGTTTGGATTTTATATAACCGACTCTAATAATTCTTTCTCTGCTAGGTCTTTCCTTTTTATTTTTTTCCGACTTTGATTTTCCGGGTTCAGAATGTTTAAAGTCAAATTTCCATATTCCTATACCAAAAAAAACTGCACCAATGAAAACCCAAATAAAACGATTCAACAAAATCCATTTTGTTATAGGCAAAAAATTTTCATTTTGTTCTACCGGTGTCCAATAGCGTACTGCATCACTTACAGCTTCCATACCAAATGGATCGATTAGAGAAGCAATCCAACGGGTTTCAATATCGCTAACAAAATTAGAAGAGGTCAAATAACCAATTAGTAAAACCACCGATGCCAAATATGTAGGAAGCATTCTACGTGTTAAAACCGCTAAAGTAAATAATAGACTGCCTACGATAAATATATTTGGAAGAATCAAAATAATAAACGGATGAATGTATGCCCAAAAACTAAAAACTCCGATTGCATCCTGATCTAAATAGGGCATCAAAAAACCAAATATCATACCCAATGAAAAACCTATCTGAATAATAGCGTTGATTACTAAAGCACTAAAAAATCGCCCTGCAAAGTAATCTTTAGGGTATATAGGTTTTGTAAAAAATAGAGGATGGGTGTTATACTCAAAATCACGATAGCCTGAGTTTCCAAAGATAGCAGCACAAACCAAAACCCCAATAATACAAAACACACTTTGCATCATTGCAATTACTAAAGGTGCATTTAAATTATTATTGGCATTCCCAACAACAATCCTTGCGCCTGTAAAAGCTCCACCTAGTATATTTACTATAAGGAATGCCAAACCAAAAAAAACTAGAAAATAAACTATGACCGAGGTTTTTTTAAACCCTAAACGTAGCTCAAAATTGAAAATGTATCTCCACATATTTTTTTAATTGATATCCAATTTGTGAATAGTGGCAAAATACAAATCTTCTATCTCAGGGTTTGCCAATTCAAACGCATCTCCAATTTCTTTATCACTAAATATACGTACTTGAACCTTCCCCAAGTGAAGTCTTGATGATATTACTTTGTTTTCTTTCTCAATAGTTTCTAATTCTGTTTTTTCTATTAGACCTTTCCACACTCTATTTTTAAGACTTTCTATTAATTCTATAGGCTCGCCAACTAGTTTAACTTCCCCATTTAAAATAATAGCCATATCATTACACAAATCACTGACATCATCAACAATGTGCGTTGATAGGATCACAATAATATTTTCCCCTATCTCACTTAATAAATTATGAAATCGATTTCGCTCCATTGGATCAAGTCCAGCCGTCGGTTCATCAACAATAATTAATTTAGGATCCCCCAATAATGCCTGTGCGATACCAAAACGCTGTTTCATACCACCTGAATATGTACCAAGCTTTCTGTCTTTGGCTTCCCATAAATTTGTTTGATATAACAGACTCTCTACTGCATCTTTCCGTTTATGTCTATCAGTTAAACCCTTCATTACTGCCATATGATCCAAAAGGTCTATTGCAGAAACCTTTGGATATACCCCAAATTCTTGAGGAAGATATCCTAGAATTTCACGAAGGGCTTGCTTGTCTCTTGATACGTCAATATCTCCAACTGTAATAGAGCCTGTATCAGAATTCTGGAGCGCTGCTATGGTACGCATTAAAGTAGACTTGCCTGCGCCATTTGGCCCTAATAAGCCAAACATACCGTTCCCAATCTCCAGGCTTACATTTTTTAAAGCCTGAACATCACCCCCATATGTTTTAGAAATATTTTTTATTGAAAGGTTCATAAAATTCCTCAAATAGTTAATTGTTAATTCTCTTGTAATCTTCTGGTATAGTAAAGAAGGCTGTGTCTACAGATTCAGCATAGAGTTCTAAGATTTCCATACTCATTTCGAATTTAGGTTTTTCCTTACCTTCAAAAAATAATACTTTTGTTTTTACTGATTTACCAAGAATAGGATCTAGGTTATTAATAGTATCAATTTTAGAAATAATTCCGTTTGAAAAAACCCCCATATTTAAACCAAAGTTAGATAGATTATATGAATGATTACTACTGTCCAACTCTATTTCATCTGTAAAGTCCCTATAAACATTAATCCTTAATGAATCCTGCAGGTCTAATAATGGTAATTTCTCAACAATCCATTCTTCAATAATCAATTTTTTACTGGTATAGAAAATACTAGTCACCCATTTTTTTGTCCTGTAACCATTTATAATTTCAATATTTTGCCCTGTCATGCGATTAACTTTAGGAGATACCCCGTTTTCATCATTTTTAATTGAAAATGATATTGAACTATTATTATTGTCAGTTGAGTCTTTTTGAGGTTTAAAGAAAAAATCTTCTGGGTTCTCTAGCCAATAGACTTCATCATCTTTATTATAATTAATTATTTTGTTTGTCCCAGAAATCATAATCTCTCCCTCAGCTCCCTCATTCATCCAACGAAATATAAATCGTTTTATTTCTGCATTTTCTTCATACTTATAAAACCCTGGAGCAATGGTCTGATCTATTTTTACATTGATAGGACCTACAACCGGAGCATACATTTTCATAATGACAGACAAACTAATCTGTACATCCTGGGCAATTAATACACTTAGGGAGAGAAAAATAATAAAAAATAAATTAATTTTACGATGCATCTTTAATGCTAATCAATGTTTCCAATGCCTTTAGATATCCTTCTTTGCCAAATCCATATATTTGATTAATACAGACATCTTTTATAACTGAAATTTCCCTGAATTTTTCTCGCTTATGTATATCACTCAAATGAACCTCAACTGCTGGGAGATTAGTTGCTTCTATTGCATCTCTTATTGCGTAAGAATAATGAGTAAATGCGCCTGGATTAATGATTATACCATCTACATTATCAATTAAAGAATGTAGTTTTTCTATTAAATTTCCCTCATGATTTGACTGAAACCAACTTATAAAATGGCCCTTAGTAACGGGCTGGCTATTCATCCACTTTTCAATGTCCACGATAGTTTCTTTTCCATAGATCTCGGTCTTTCTTTTACCTAGTAGATTCAGATTAGGACCATTAATAACTGAAATTTTCATTTTAATTGCTCAAAAGATTTAATAATGATTTTTTCTGATATACCTTTTTCTATTTTAGCATTACCGAGATCATTTAAGACTATAAAACTAATTTCTCTTAACTCATTTTTCTTATCAGTTTTTATAAAACTCATTAGTCCATCTGAATCAAATTCTGCTATTTGAGGTAGAGGTAATTTTTTTATTATTTTGTATAATTTTTTATATTTTTCATCGCTAAGATTTCCTGTCTCTCTGGAGATCCAACCTGCACAAATCATTCCGTGTGCAACTGCTTCACCATGTCGAATATTTCTAAAACCAAAATATGATTCCAACGCATGGCCTATAGTATGCCCAAAATTTAATATCTTACGCAAATTATTTTCATATTCATCACTTGAGATAATATCTGACTTTATTCTACAAGATTGTATTATTGCCTTTGAAAAAGGAAAATTATTTATATCATCTAGCCAGCCATCAATTACATCTAAGAACCTTTTATCCCTAATTGCACCATATTTGATAATCTCACTTATACCAGAGTGAACTTCTTTTAATGGTAAGGTTTTTAAAACATCCGGGTCAATTATGACACCTGCAGGTTGATAAAAAGAACCAATCAGGTTCTTCCCCTCTGCAATATTAAGACCTGTTTTACCTCCTATTGAAGAATCTACCATGGAAAGTAAAGTTGTCGGAATTTGGTAATACCTGATCCCTCTCATGAATGTTGATGCAACAAAACCAGAAATATCTCCGACTACTCCACCACCCAATGCCAAAATAACGGATTTGCGATCACAACCCAGATTAACCAATTGAGATATTATTTTTGAGTATTGAACTATACTTTTGGCTGCGTCACCCTCTGGAACAATAATCTTTTTACAATCATAACCAGCTGATTTTAATGATTCAATCAATTTTTCACCTATTATTTTCATAATATTATCATGTGAAATAACCACCCATTTTTGACCTATGTTCCTAAAAAGTGAAATATCATCGATATTCTTTTGCAAGCCTTTACCAATATAAATTGGATAAGATCTTTCCTTTAATTCTACGCTGACTGTTTTCACAATTTTAATTCTTTAATAATAGCATCAGAAACTTCTATAGGAGTAAGGCCATCTGTAAGAATAGACATACCTGCGATTGATTCATATTTTTTTTTTCTTTCTACCAAAATTTTCTTTAAAGACTCTCTCAGATTTCTATTTTTTAAAAGTGGTCTATTTTTTGATTTAATTAATCTTTTCTCCAATTCATTAATTGAAGCTCTTAAATAAATTATTTGGCCATTTCTTTTCATCAAATTAAGATTTTCATTTGATAGTATAACACCGCCACCACAAGCAACTACTGCATTAGAAATTTTCTTTAATTCAAGGGTCTCATAATAACGAAATTTCAATTCTCCTTCATCTTCAAATATAGATTCAATAGACATACCAACTTCGTTTTCAATTTGATGATCAAGATCAAAACACTGCTTCCCTGATTTTTTTGCTAATATTTTTCCTACGGTACTTTTCCCAGCTCCCATCATTCCAATCAAATAAATATTAATCAATATTTACCTGTTATTTTTAAATGAGCTTTTATTTGACTTATAGAATCTCCACCAAACTTCTCTAGAATCGCATCTGCTAATACAAAACATAGCATACTTTCAGCAATAATTGAAGCAGCAGGAACAGCACATGAATCGGTCCTTTCTTTGTGAGCTGATTTCTTCTCCTTTGTGACGAAATCAATGGAACGAAGTGCTTTAGTTAAGGTTGCAATCGGTTTCATTGATAGCCTAATAACAATTGGTTCAGTATTAGACATACCACCTTCTATTCCACCAGCATTATTTGAAAACCTTATAAACTTATCACCATCCCAACCAATCTCATCATGAATCTGACTACCAAATTTTACAGCATTGCCTGTGCCCTTACCTATTTCAATGCTTTTAAATGCATTAACACTCATCATCATTGCACTTATTTTCGCCTGCAATTTTCTATCCCACTGAAATGGAGATCCTAAACCATAAGGACAGCCTGTTGCGATGATTTCAAATATACCACCCACAGAATCACCATTAGATTTAGCCTCATCTATTGCTGAAACCATTTGTTTTTCTGTCTCTTTATCAAGACATCGCACTGGTGATTTATCCACTATTTTGCTAAGTTGAGTGGGGGATGTGTTTTTATCGAAAGATGAGCTGTCTTTTATATTATGAATTTGAGTTACTCTGCTACCTATTTCAATGCCAAACTCTTCTAAAAATTTCCTACATACTGAACCAAGAGCAACTCTCATAGTCGTCTCTCTTGCGCTAGATCTCTCTAAAACATTTCGAATATCATCAAACCCAAATTTTTGCAAACCTGCTAGGTCTGCATGTCCAGGTCTCGGTAATGTAATTTTTTTAATTTCTTTTTTGGTCGGAGAAATTGACATTTTTTGTTCCCAATTTACCCAATCTTTATTTTGAATTAATAAACCAACTGGAGATCCAAGTGTAGCACCATGACGAACACCACTCCAAATTTCTGCCCAATCTTTTTCAATCTTCATACGACCGCCTCTGCCATATCCCATCTGTCTTCTCTTGAGTTGATAGCCTATATACTCTTCAGAGATTTCAAGACCTGCAGGAATTCCATCTAAAATGCCTAACAGTCCTTTACCATGAGACTCTCCAGATGTCAGAAACTTTAATCTAACTAGCATATTATTTCCTTAATCTCTTGTTTAATTTTATCTACTTCTATTCGATTAAAAATATCAATCCCAAACCAAATTTCTGCTGACAAAATACCTTGAGCAATGAACATATCCAAGCCACCAACTACTTTTGCCCCTATTTTTTTACCAATCAAAAGCCATTGGGTTTCAATAGGATTATAAATCGTATCTATTAGAATCATGTCTTTATTTATAAGACTCATATCTATTGGAACTAAATCAACATTAGGATACATGCCTATTGGGGTACAGTTAATTATTACATCAGGAACAGTTGATAAATTATTATTGGGAAAATAATTCTGAATCCATTCCAATACAAATTTTGATTGGTTTTTATTTCTGCTTATAATATTTATTGAACCAACCTTAGCATTAATAAGAGCATAAGCTACGGCAGTAGCCGCACCCCCAGAACCTAAAATCAAACAGTGTTTATCTTTCAAAATAACTTCATTTAAATCCATAGATTTTAGAAAACCAACCCAATCAGTATTATAACCATAATTATCCATAACACAATTAACCACTCCAATAGACTTCGCCTCTTTGTCTAATCCCTTTAAAAATGGTACAATTAATTTTTTATGTGGTATTGTAATATTTATACCATCAAAGCTGTTTGAATTCATAAAAAGTTTTAATTCATTTTTTACAACATTTACTTTTTGATATACTGCATTAATACCTAACATTGAATAAATCTTATGATGAAGTTCTGGACTAAGGCTATGCAATATAGGATCACCAATTACACAATATTTTTTCACTTAGTTACCTTTTTAAGTTTTTGGAAAAAATTGGGGGAAGATATAGAAACACAATCTTGATTATCTAAAATAACCGATTCTTTTGAAATTAATCCCGCAATCGAAAACGCCATTGCAATTCGATGATCACCAAATGTATTAACTCTTGCTCCACTAAGTTCGGTAGGACCTTCAATTATAAAACCATCATCTCGCTCTAAAATATTGGCATTCATTTTTTTTAAGTTAGAACAAATTGCATGAATTCTATCACACTCTTTATATCGTAATTCCTCAGCACCCTCAATCACTGTGCTACCATAAGCTTGAGTAGCTAAGATAGCGAGTATGGGAATCTCATCAATTATATTAGGAACATTTCGTTTTTTAATTTTTAATGAATTGAGTTTTCCAAAATAAACTTCTAAATCAGCTACATTTTCACCTTGGATAATCTTTTTATTTAGATAATTAATTTCTACTCCCATTTCTTTTAAAACTAAAAAAAAAGCATTTCTAGTAGGGTTATTAAGGACGTTATTAATTCTTATCCTTGAACCCGGAATTAATGCAGCAGCTCCAGCAAAAAAAGCAGCTGAAGAAGGGTCTCCTGGTATTTTTATTTGTATACTTTTTAAAGGTTTTGTTAATGGCCTTAGAGTTGTTATCAAGCCCTGCGTTGATATATTTGCACCCATATTTTTAAGCATTTTCTCTGTATGATCTCTAGATTTAAAAGGTTCAGTATAAAAGATAGACCTTGTTGAACCTAAACCAGCTAAAAGGATTGATGATTTAATTTGTGCACTAGCAATCGTAGAGGAATAATTTATTCCCTTCAATTTTTTTGAATTAATTTTAATCGGTAGTCTTCCATCATTATGTTCTATTTTTGCACCCATAAGCTCTAGCGGTTTTATAATTCTCAACATTGGTCTTTTTAATAATGATTTATCTCCTGTAAAAGTCGCAGAAATACCTTGACCAACCAATAGCCCCATCAAGAGCCTAACAGTAGTACCTGAATTTCCACAATCGAGAGGTAAATCGGGATTAACAAATTTTCCACCATTAATAACTACATCCTCATCATCTCGTTTTAGGTTTATTCCACAAGATTCTAAGCAATTATAAGTGGAAATAAGGTCGTCTCCTTTTGATAGGTTGGATATCCTTGATACTCCTTGAGATAATGCGGATATCATAAGAGATCTATGTGAAATAGATTTATCCCCTGAAAGACTGATCTCGCCTTTAATGACCATTGTTTTTTAATTCATCAGCAATAAGAAATGCGAGTTCAATAGCTTGATTAGCATTCAATCTAGGATCACAATGAGTATGATACCTATCAGACAAATCTTCCTCAGATATTTCATCTAATCCTCCAATGCATTCAGTCACGTTTTGACCAGTCATTTCAAGATGAATACCCCCAGCATATGAACCTTCAGCTTGGTGTATTAAAATATTTTCTTTAACCTCAGATAAAATTTTATCAAATATCCGTGTTTTTACACCTGTAGAGCTTTTGATCGTATTGCCATGCATAGGATCACAAGACCATATAACAGACCTACCTTCTTTTTGAACTTTACCAATTAATTTGGGTAAATATTTTTTCACTTTTTCAGAACCATATCTTGTAATCAATGTAATCTTACCCGCTTCATCTTTAGGATTTAATATATCTAATAATTTTATTAAATCATCAGGCTCTAAAGATGGACCACACTTAATTCCAATTGGGTTTTCAATACCACGACAAAATTCAACATGCGCACTATCAAGGAAACGTGTCCGGTCTCCAATCCAAACAAAATGAGCAGAGGTATTATATATATTCCCAGACGTTGAATCGACTCTAGTGAGAGCCTCTTCATATGGAAGAAGGAGAGCTTCATGACTTGTAAAATAGGATGCCCTTCTAAGTTGTGGAGTATTGCTTGAATTGATTCCAAGCGCGTCCATAAAATTTAAACTATCTTGAATTTGGTTAGCTAAATACCTATAACGCTCACCCTGAGGCCCGCTTTTTACAAAGCCCATATTCCACGAATTTACATGCCTAAGATCTGCATAGCCTCCTTCAGCAAATGCCCTAACAAGGTTTAATGTAGAAGCAGCCTGAGAATAGGCTTTGAGCAGTCTCTCAGGGTCTGGACGTCTATCGCTCTCTTTAAATTGGATACCATTAATGATGTCTCCATTATAACTTGGTAATTCTATTCCATTGATTTTTTCTACAGAATTTGAACGTGGTTTTGCAAATTGGCCAGCCATCCTTCCAACTTTGACTACGGGTAAATTTATACCTGATGTTAGAATTACAGCCATTTGTAAAATAACACGAAAAGTATCACGAATATTATCAGCGTTAAACTCTGTAAAACTTTCAGCACAATCACCTCCCTGCAATAAAAAACCTCGCCCCTCTGTTACATCAGCTAGGGATTTTTTTAATGATCTCACCTCTCCAGCAAAAACCAATGGAGGAAAACTTTTTAAAGTTTTTTCAACTTCTAACAAATGATCCATATCTGGATATTCAGGAACATGTTTTGCTCTGTAATTACGCCAGCTATCAATTTCCCACATTTGATATATCCTTTAGTTGAGTATCGATTGAGTTAATTGATTTTTTTAGTTCTGCTATCATTTCTGATGTATAAGGGTTATAAAGCTGGAGATCAGAATAAAGTTCCCATGTATCATTACATGTTTGATCCACTAAATCAAGCAAATCTCTAAAGCCTTGGGTATCAAGTGTTGTTTTCTTAATTCCAAACTCTTTTAACATTCTACCCAAAAAATGAGTCACACCTTGAGTTTTTGCAGCAAGCCTATCATGCTCATCAGGCGTAATTTCGATAACTTCGATACCTTGATCTAAAAAGAACTCTCTCCAAAATTTATACTGCCCATAAGTATCTCTAGTATTATGCATCATTATTTTTAAACGACTATTTGATATAAAAGAATCAGGACCAAACATGGGATGCGTACTAATAATTCCAATATTATCTCTTAATGTATTTTCCATAATTTTCACAGGATGATTTTTAACCGAACATACATCCACTATTGTGTTCTCACCTTTTAATTTTGGAGCTATATCATTAATTACTGATTCAAAAACACTTATTGGAACTGCAACAAAAATTACTTTTTCTTTTAATACCGTATCCTGATCAACAAATTCAACACCCGGATAATTTTTCATAGAGTTCAAATCATATGCCTTGATTTTGAACCCTTTTTGTAAAATATTTGATAAAACTTTACCAAATCTTCCAAAACCTAAAATTCCCACACTATTCATAAGATTCTAGTTTTTTTACCCCAAGAAATAGAGTCAAGTTATGTTTTAAATCGTGAATACTATCTTGTAATATTTCTAAACCATAAAGATCAGCGCACGCTTTATTCGCAATAACACCGACAGTTTTTGGTAATTTCCCTTCTGAAAGTCTTCGTGCCGCTTCTGCTGTATCATCTTCTTCAATAAGCGGTCTTGCCCAAAAATGATCACTTAAATAATCCTTACACTGCCTAAGAGCCTGTTGATGGGAATGAATTTCTGTTATATCACCCAAATTTAAACCAGAGAGTCCAAGCAAATTTTGATCTACTGGTATATGAAACATTTCAAGAATTTCACAACGATACTTAGCAAGCGCTTCCACGCTTTCAATCACAACACCACCTTGTGCATTCTCCATTGCAAAAACACCATAATCAGTTTCACCTGTTTCAATACCTTTTAAAACCAGCTCAGATGAAATCTGATAAACTATTTCTATTTTTTCCAAACCATGATTATCAGCAAACTGGAGAGCTGCCTCCTCAGAGAAGCTCCCTTTACCACCTTGAATTCCAATTGTTATCATATTTCCCCTTTTAAACTTGTTATAAAATCATATGTTGCTTTAATAGGATTTTTATTTTCATCTAAATTTTTTATTATAGCTGACCCTACAACTGCACCATCAGAATATTTATTAAACCATTCTACATCTTCCCTGCTACTGATTCCAAAACCAACCACAAATTTGCAAACACAATTCTCCCGAACTCGATTTAAGTAACTTGACAACTGATCTTTTGAAGTTAAATTGTTTCCAGTAACACCTAAAATGCTCACAACATAAACTAGGTCACCAGATAATTGCGATATTTGTTCTATGCGCTTATTATCAGTATTTGGAGCCACTAACAGTATAGGAGAAATCCCTTTAATTTTAGAAGATTCACAAAATGGTCTAGCTTCTTCGTATGGAAGGTCAGAAAGTATTAGCCCATCAACACCAGTCGAAACACATTTATCTAAGAATTTATCATGGCCCCACTTTAGGATAGGGTTATAATAACTCATAAGTAAAATAGGAATATTTGTTTTCTTCCTAATTCTTTCTACTTGATCAAAAATAGTTTTAATTCTAATACCATTCTCCAGAGCTTTTTGACTTGAACGCTGTATTATAGGGCCATCAGCCTGAGGGTCTGAATAAGGAATCCCTATTTCAATCATATCTGCACCAGCATCAACAGCACTTAATACCAAATCAACTGTGCTTTCTAATTCAGGATAGCCAGCGGTGAAAAAAGGAATTAACTTATTGCTAGACTTTTCAAATAAAGTTTGAATTCGATTCAAATATCAACTCCTGTTGCTTTAGCAACTGTGTTTACATCCTTATCACCTCGACCAGATAAACAAACTATCACATGTTCATTTTTGGCAATACAATTATTTTTCTGTTTTAAATAAGCTAATGCATGTGCTGTTTCAAGTGCAGGAAGAATTCCTTCTTTTTCAGATAGCCATCGAAGAGCAGAAATTGCTTCATTATCTGTAACTGAAAAATATCTAACACGCTTTTTTTCATTAAGGTAGCTGTGCTCTGGACCGACACCCGGATAATCCAAACCTGCAGAAATTGAATGAGCACTAATAACTTGGCCATCTTGATCCTGGAGTAAATTAGATGCCGCACCATGAAGAACACCAAAATTACCTTTAGTAAGTGTAGCTGCATGTCTGCTAGTGTTTAACCCTTCCCCTGCTGCCTCTACACCAATTATTTCTACACTGTCTCCAAGAAAAGGATAAAAAAGACCCATAGCATTGGAACCTCCGCCAACGCATGCAACAAGTCGATTAGGGAGAGTCAGATCAGTTTGTTCAAAGAACTGTTGTTTCGCCTCTATACCTATTACAGACTGAAAATCACGCACAATCATTGGATAAGGATGAGGACCAACCGCAGACCCTATAATGTAATAAGTAGACTCTACATTTGTCACCCAATCTCTCATTGCTTCATTGGTAGCATCTTTTAAGGTTTTACTACCTGTAGATACAGAGGAGACTCTAGCACCCATTAGATTCATTTTAAAAACATTTAGTTTTTGGCGCTTAATATCTTCTTCACCCATGTAGATAACACATTCTAATCCAAAACGAGCAGCAACAGTTGAAGTAGCTACACCATGTTGGCCTGCACCTGTTTCAGCAATTATTCGTTTTTTACCCATTAGATTAGCTAATAAAATTTGACCCAAAGCGCTATTTATTTTATGTGCACCCGTATGGTTTAAATCTTCACGTTTTAACCAAACATTAAAACCAAGTTCATTTGATATACGCTCTGCAAAATAAAGAGGAGTTCTGCGGCCAGAATAATGCTTAAGTAGTTTTTCTAATTTCCTTTTAAATGAACTATCTTTTTTTGCTTCATTATATTTTTTTTCAAGGTCTTTTAATGCTGGCACTAATGTCTCTGGTACAAATGCCCCCCCAAACTGATTAAAATGACCCCTTTTATCAGGAAAATTATAATTTTTAAAATGATTATCCATATGTAAATCCAGTTTCATTTGTGTTTTTTATGACCTCAAATAATTGTTCCATTTTATTATGATCTTTTTGGCCAATAGAAGATTCAATACTACTACTTATATCAACAGCAGCGGGATTAACAAAAGAAATTGCTTCTAAAATATTATCTGAATTAAGTCCACCAGATAATAAAATATTTTGTTTGGTTTTTAAATTGATTAGTGACCAATCAAATGTTTCCCCGGTTCCACCATATTTAATTTTTGAAAAACTATCTAATAGAATGCCATCAACTTTATATTGATTTAAAAATTGCAGGCTTGATTTGTTTTTTACTCGTATTGCCTTAATAACTGGCAAAGAAAAATTCTTACAAAATTCTGCTGACTCATCGCCATGCAACTGAATCATATCCAATGGAACCAAATCAATTGCATGATTAATAAATTCTTTTGAATGATTAACGAAAACACCAACAGCAGCAACTTTATGGCCAACCTTTTTACAAATAGATTTTGCTTCTAATAGTGGAAGATATCTCTGGCTTCCTTTATAAAAAATGAAACCTATTGCAGAAGCTCCAAGATTTACCGCCTTAACAGCATCAGAATTATTAGTAATACCGCAAATTTTTATTGGAATCATCCTAACCCCTCAATTAATATTTCTAATGCTTTTCCTGGGTTACCAGTTTTCATTAAAGAAGTTCCAATTAAAACCCCATCGTAGCCTAGATTAGAAATATACTTGAGGTCGTCACTACAATGGATCCCGCTTTCAGCAATTTTTAATGAACTGGAAGGAATTATAGAAGCAATTTCACCAAAAGCATTAATATCTGTTTTCATGGTCTTTAAATCACGACAATTTACTCCTACAATATCTGGTGATAATTTAGAAACCATTTCAGCGTTTTCTTTTGTGTGACACTCAATAATACTCTCCAGATTAAGCTCTTTACCAAAATCAATGAGGGACGAAATTAGATTAGCATCTAACAGTTCAGAAATCAAAAGAAAAGCATCTGCACCTGCATTCCCTGCTTGTGCGATTTGGTATTTACTTATTATAAAATCTTTTCTAATTACAGGAATAGAAACTACATTCTTCACAGACTCCAAAATTTCTATACTACCTCCAAAATATCTCTCATCCGTAAGTATTGATATTGCTTTGGCACCAGCAGATTGATAATCTTTTGCTATTTGGATAGGATCAGCATTTGTAAATATGTCCCCCTCGCTAGGAGATTTCATTTTAATCTCAGCAATTACAGAAACACCAGGTAATGATAAAGAATCTTTTAAACTCACGGTATCTAATGGTTCATTATCAAAATTTCTTATATCCACATTAGCGAGTTCTTTCTTTTTAGTTTTAATTATTTTATCAAGAAAATTCATTCTGCTAGTTTTCTCAAAATATTTAAGGCCGAGCCAGAATCAACTGACTCAGATGCTTTTATGAATCCTTCTTTTAAATTTTTTGCCTTGCCTCCAACAACAATGCCCGCAGCGGCATTTAGCAAAACAATATCTCTTTTGGGTCCTTTTTCACCACTTAAAATTTTCATTGAAATATCAGCATTTTTTTCTGCGCCACCACCCCTCAGATCATCAATAGAAGCAATCCTAATTCCCAAATCTAATGGGTTGAATTCATATGTATTTACTGAGCTTCCATTTATAACTTGGCTAATTTTTGTTTTCGTGGTCGTAGATATTTCATCTAAACCATCTCTTCCATGAAAGACCATAATATTAGTAGAATCCAGATTTTTAAGAACCTTTGCCTGTAATTCGGTTAAATTTGGATCAAATATTCCCATAGCTTGCGCTTTTACATCAGCAGGGTTACAAAGTGGACCTAAAATATTATAAACAGTTCTAATTGCTAATGATTTTCTTGCATTTACAGCGTATTTCATTGCTGGGTGATATAAAGGAGCAAACATAAAACCAAGACCTAAATTATCTATATTTTCTGCAGATTTTTCTGGTGGTAGATCAATCGGAATACCAAGCGCTTGGAGTACATCCGCAGATCCAGACTTAGAGGTCATAGACCTGTTACCATGCTTCGCAACATGTACGCCTGATCCAGCGACTACGAACGATGCAACAGTAGAAATATTAAAGGTCCCCAGCGAATCTCCTCCGGTGCCACATAGATCTATAGCAGGGTAACCTAAAGAAATCTTTAGCATTTTTTCTCTCATTGCATCTGTAAAACCAGTTATTTCATCTACTGCCTCACCTTTGGCTCGCAGCGCTATTAATATTCCTGCAATCTGAATATCATTATACTTTCCTGACATAATTGAAGACATCAATTTATAGGCCTGTTCCCGCTCAAGATTTTTTTTTCTTAGTAATTTTTCTAATATTTCTTTCATAATCAAATATTTAAAAAATTGTGAATAATTTTTGCTCCAAACTTGGTTGCTATAGATTCAGGATGAAATTGAACACCTAGCACTGATTTTGATTGATGCTCGATGGCCATTATAATACCATTTTCAAGTTCAGCCGTTATTTTTAACTCTTTAGGAAAAGATTTCCGATCCGCAATAAGAGAATGATATCTCGTTGCAATAAATGCTTCTTCTACACCATGAAATAACTTAGATCCATTATGTATTACTTTTGAAGTTTTTCCATGAACAATTTCTGATGAATTTATGACCTCACCTCCATAAGCCAAAATAATTGCTTGATGACCAAGACAGACTCCTAAAATCGGAATATTATTTCCATATGCTCTTATCATTTCAATACAATTCCCAGTTTGCTCTGGTCTACCTGGTCCTGGAGATATTACAATATGTGATGGTTCCCACTCTTGAATATCATTTATATGATATTTATCATTCCGAACAATCATAATATCTGGATTAATCAAACCAATATATTGTACCAAGTTATAGGTAAATGAATCATAGTTATCTATAACCAATATCATGAAACAAGTCCATTTTCTGCAAAATCAATAGCCGCCATGACAGCCTTAGCTTTGTCTACAGTCTCTTGGTATTCTTTAGATGGGTCAGAATCAAAAACAATTCCTGCACCTGATTGAAAATATACTTTACCATCTTTCATAATCATTGTCCGAATTACAATACATGTATTTACATTTCCTGCAAAATCAAAAAATCCTAAAGCACCTGAATAAACATCTCTACGATCAGGTTCAAGTTCATAAATTATCTCCATAGCACGTATCTTTGGTGCTCCCGTGACAGTTCCTGCTGGGAAACCACTCATTAATGCATCAAACTGATCCTTATTTTCAGCTAATCTACCAGTAACATTTGAGGCAATATGCATTACATGAGAATAGTTTTCTATAATCATTTTCTCAGGAATTGATATTGAACCATACTTAGATACTCTACCCACATCATTCCTCCCTAAATCCAGGAGCATCAGATGTTCTGCCTTTTCTTTTTCATTATTTAATAGTTCTTTGGCCAACATCTTATCTTCTTTTTTAGTTTTTCCACGTTGTCTTGTCCCAGCTATGGGCCTAATCTCCATTTTATCTTCTTGAACTTTAACCAATAATTCGGGAGAAGCGCCTATAATATCAAAATCATTTATTTTTATATGAAACATATAAGGAGATGGATTAATAGTTCTTAGCGAACGGTATAAAGTAACCGGTTCTACTTTTGTTTTTCTCTTAAACCTTTGGCTAAGGACTAATTGGAAAACGTCACCATTAACAATATAATCTTTAGCTTTTAAGACTGCTGATTCAAACTTTTTTTGTGTGAAGTTTGATGATACCTTGCTCTTACTAAATTGAACTGGAGTTTGATAATCTGCATCAGTATGTAACTTCTCACCTAAAGAATCAATGCGGCGATGTGCAGAATCAAATTGTCCTTTAAGATCAATTTCTTTATCAATATTAATATTAGCAATAACCAATGCAGAACCTTTTAAATGATCAAAAGCAATCATATCCTCAAAAAGCATAAAAATAGAGTCAGGTACATCAATTGCAGAACTTTTATGTACTGGCACATCTTCAAGCCAAGAAATTGTTTCATACCCTAGGTAACCAACTAACCCACCAGTAAAGGAAGGTACTCCCTGAATTTTTTGAGTTTCATAACGAGATTGTTCTTCCCTAAGTAAATCAATAAAAGGGGCATCTACAATCTTATAATCACCATTTTCATGAATTATACTTTCCCCATTTTTATGAATAAAAATTTTTTGTGGATTTATACCGACATAAGAATATCTTGAATATTGATTTCCTTTTTCTACAGATTCGAGTAAAAATGCATATTTCGAAGTTTGACTAAGATAAACCCAAGCCGAAACAGGGGTAAGCAAATCTGCAAGTATCCTCTTATAAACCGGGACAGTACCAGACTTGGTCGCAAGTTTTTCAAACTCTTTAAATGTAAGTTGTGCTTTGTTCATTTTATATAAAAAAAAACCCTGGATTTTCCAGGGTTTGTGTAGTCTAAATATGTGAATTATACTACTACAAGAGCCCCCCATAGCCAAAGTAAAAGTAAAATCCCCAGATTGTATCTATTAATTGATGGATCATAACGCCTTATATTATCTAATTGTATAATTATTAGCTAATATTATTTTCAGCATTTTGCATTTTTTTTGAAGAATTAAATATTTCTTTAAATATAGATCTAATTGCCTTAGCATCTATCGGAGTTGGAATTTTTCTTGAAATTCTATTGATAATTTGTTTTTCTCTTTCTGGATTACTTATCGGGATATTATTCTTATATTTAATTTTGCCAATTTTTCGAGATAATATAAAACGTTCTAATAATAGTTTTAATATTCTATCATCATATTTATTTATAGCTAAACGTATTTCCTCAATTTCTTTTTTGTCAAACATAAATATTAAATAACAAAATGTATAAAACGCATAATATCATCATAATCATTGACAACTAGAGCCACGGTTTTTGGATCCACTTGTTTTGCTCCTAAATAATGAGAAGCACTATAGGCATTTTGAGCTTTATTAAACCTAATTTTGATTTCAAAAGATTTTGGAACTTCAAGCAAACTATTTGAAAGATCCTTTTTTAAACTAATAGCTACTTTTGATTGTATTTGTTCAACTGACTCTTTTGGATGAATACTAATAGTAGAATCGCCAATACCGATCATAGTCGCATGCGTACTAATAGTTGGAATAATTTTTAAAACTTCTTCACAAAGACCAACGTCACCTGATAAAAATACAATTGGGACTTTATGTTTTGCAGCTACATAAGCATGCAGCAAAAATTCAGATGTTTGCATATCATTTAAATAAATAGAATCAATTTTTGAGGAAGACATTGTATGAGCAAGAGGATTGCCGCCTTGGCCTGCACGTGAATGATAGCCAATCATTATCAACGCATCAAATGAATAATCAAGCTCTTGTACCATACTATATGGATGTCCGCTCCATCCTCTAATAAGTCTTACACCAACGGGTAAATACTCAGGAAGAATATTTCGTCCAGAAGCATGTGCATCCTTAACCCAAACCTCAGTTGCACCACCTTTTTTTGCTCCTATGCAAGCAGCAGCAACCTCTAAAGACATTTGTTTTTGAAATTTCGGATATGGGTTTTTATGTTGATCAACCTCATCCCAATGGGTCACTCCTGTAATTCCTTCCATATCTGCACTAATATATACTTTCATAAATAAAAAACAATTTTACTTGATGTAAGATACCCTCATTATTTAGTTAGTGAAAATAAAATTACTCTTTTATAGAAAAATTATTTATAATCTCAATCATACTATTTAATCTCAATTTGGGAATTTCCTCGTAGACCGGAAGATAGATGGTTTTAGACATATGTTTGATACAGTTAGTAGGATTTTCACAATGAGTTAAATCAGAAAATATTGGCTTTAATTGAGTCGAGGTAAATGTTGCATCAAATCCATTATCCAATAAAACTTTAACTAGTTCCCTTTTATTATTACTCATTATTGGAAATAACCAGTAGGTATGAGATTTGTTTTTACAACCATATACGTTATACTCATTCCTTAATTTATTTTTTACATAATTTCCTACTTCTATTCTATTATTTAAATGATCTGATTTCATTGTAGATAATCGATAATTTAAAAATTCAAGTTGTGGTTCTGAAGGCTGAACCCGGATGCTATCTAATATTTTTTTTGGATTAAAACCTCTAACTCCGGAGACAATTATTTTATCAAAATCTAAACCTATAATAAAACATAGTTTGATAAATTTCCCGTAAACAAACGGAATGGATAAAAATTTTAGAAACAAATATTTTGTTAGTTTAATAAAAAAAAATGGCCTCTTCTGAATTTTGTAATTTGATAATATTTTATTAACACTTTTTAATAGGCTAATGTCCTTGAAAGTACCGATTGAACAACCAATTGCTGATACAGTTTTTATTGAGCCAAAACTAAAAACGGATAAGTCACTGCGTTTATCTCCAAGGTAATTATCTAGACCTGAAAAAGCCTGAGCGCAATCCTCAAAAATAAAAACATCTGGTCTATTTTTTTTTAAATCAAATACCTTTTCAATGTTCATTACAGTACCGAATAAATGAGCGACTAATATCATTACCGTATTATTTGAAACTAATTTCAATAAATTGTTATAATCTAATTCAAGGGTTTCCATATCAAGATCAAATGGCACTATTTTTAGTTTATGAGAATGTAAAATCTCAACCATATCTGGAATATTTATACCTGTTACTATAACCTCACTCCCTGGTTTAAAATTCTTATGCCTGAGTAAAGCATCAAGCGTAGTCCTTACGGATAAGGATATAATAGTGTTTTCTTGAGACCATAATTTTTTCAAATTTTCTAAAGTGTCCTTACTTTTAATAAATGGATTAAATATAAATCCCATCGCTTTAAATAAATCAGAAAAAGAAAAATCCAGTTTTTTTCTAGGGTATACAACCATTTTCAAATTTAATTAATTAATTTTTAAACATAAATTTTATTATTATGGTAAAACCAAGATCACTTATTTCCAATATTCTATTTTTAATTGTTTTTGATCAACTAATTGCAAATGAATTTGATTTTGATAAAAACGTTGTAAATACTAAACATTTATCTTTTGAAGTCTCTCATTTTTCTGATGGATATGAAATACCATGGGGGATGGCATTCTTGCCTGATCATAGAATGCTAGTCACAGACATTTCTGGTTCTCTCTGGCTATTATCAAAAAACGGGGAAAAAATATCAAAAATAAAAAATACACCGCCAGTTGTTTTTAAAGGTCAAGGAGGATTACTTGACGTAGAAATCCACCCGGATTTTTCAAATAATTCTTACGTTTATATCTCTTTTAGCGAAAAATTAAAAAAAAATAAATATCACACCACAATTATCAGAGGAGAACTAAATAAATATACTTTAAAAAATATTGAGACTGTTTTTAGAGCAAGGGATAACAATTTTTCTAGAACATTGCACCATTATGGCTCAAGAATTGTATTCGATAATAATAAATTCTTATACTTTACCATAGGTGACCGCGGATTTAAAGATGAGGCACAAGATCTAACCTCTCCAAATGGAAAAATACATCGTGTTTTAGATAATGGTGATATACCTATTGATAATCCTTTTATTTATTATAAAAATGCCTACAAATCTATTTGGACTTATGGAAATAGAAACCCCCAAGGGCTAGCAAAACATCCAAAAACGGGAACCATTTGGCAGTCTGAACATGGTCCTCGAGGGGGAGATGAGATCAACCTAATCAAAAAAGGCGTTAATTACGGATGGCCAGTTATTACTTATGGAATTAACTATGATGGCTCAAAAATAACCGACCTTAAAGAAAAAGATGGAATGGAACAACCAATCAATCAATGGACTCCTTCAATAGCGGTTTGTGGAATTAAATTTTATAATGGTGATAAATTTAAGGAGTGGAAAAATAATTTACTTGTTACTTCACTAAAATACGAACGGTTACATAGACTGGTAATATCGAAAAATCAAATTTTAGATGAAGAAATTATTTTCGAAAGTGGTAGTCGGGTTCGCGATGTAGAGGTTGGGCCAGACGGATTAATATATCTAGCGCTTGAAAATCCAGGAAGAATAGTTAAGTTAATTCCCTTAGATGATTAAAAATATTATTTGAATCTAGCTAATAAACTCATGACATCAACAACACGATTAGAATATCCCCATTCGTTATCATACCAGTTAAGGGTCTTTATATAATTCCCTCCTACAACCTTAGTAAACGGGGCATCAAATATGGAAGAATATTTATTCCCAATAATATCAGATGAGACAACAGGCAGTATAGAATAATCCAAAACATTAGAAAGGGGCTCGCTTACAGATGCAGCTAAAATAGCTTCATTTACCTCATCAACTGTAACTGTTTTTTTAACTCTTACATTAAAATCTACAACAGATCCATCAGGTACAGGAACTCTCATAGCAATTCCATCAAGTTTGCCATTGAGTTCGGGCAATACTTTGCCAACAGCTCGTGCCGCGCCTGTTGTTGTTGGGATAACATTTTCAGCAGCCGCCCGACTCCTTCTCCAATCATTGTGAGGAACATCTGCCAATCTCTGATCATTAGTATAAGCATGAATCGTGTTAATTACACCGAGTTCAATTTCAAAAGATTCATGTAAAACTTTGGCCATAGGCGCAAGACAATTTGTGGTACAGCTTGCATTAGAGATAATCCTATGACTATTATTTAAACCACTATCATTTACTCCTAACACAACAGTATAATCAATCTCATCTTTTGAGGGTACTGTCAAAATAACTCTTTTCGCACCTGCTGTCAGATGCTGCTCTAACTGCTTACGCTGCCTAAAAATACCCGTAGATTCTACTACAACATCCACATCCATTTCACCCCAAGGCAATTCTTCGGGATTACGTTCCGCCAAAAGCTTAACATTCTGATTACCCGTTTTTAGAATATCACCTTCAAGTTCAACTAAATCTGGAAACCGGCCCATCACTGTATCGTATTTTAACAGATAAACAAGAGCTCCCTTTTCAAAAATATCATTGATAGCTACAACTTCGATATCTTTTCTTTTATTTAATACTCGGAAAACTGAGCGTCCGATTCTTCCAAATCCGTTAATTGCTACCCGCATCAATATTATTCCTTAGTATAGTATTTTTTAATAATATCAAGAATTCTTTTCGAAAACCCCCAACCATTATCGTACCAGCAAATGGTTTTTAAAAGTGAATCTGAAGTAATCATTGTTGCCTTAGCATCAAAGACCATTGTTTCATCTCTTCCAATGACATCACTCGAAACTATGGGATCATCAGTATATCCAATTAATCCTGTTAATTGATTGATAGACTCTTCTTTTAAGACTTCATTAACTTCTTCCACACTGGGCATCTGATCTAGCTCAGTTGTTAAATCAACACAAGACCCATTCGGAACTGGGACATTAAAAGCAAGACCATCTAATTTCCCTTTGAATTCAGGCATTAACATTTCTACAATTTTTGGAGCGTTTGATGTATTTGGAATAATATTCTCAACAGCAGATCTACTCCTTCGAAGGTCAATGCCAAAAGCGTCTGTAAGTGGTTGATCTGAGGTATAAGCATGAACAGTTGTCATCATCGCACGTTTAAGACCATAATATTGATTAAGAACTTTTACCATTAAAGCTAATACTTGCGTAGTCGATGAGGTAGTCGATATAATTTGATCTGACTGCATGATAGTATTATCATTTATACCAGGAATAACAATTCGATCAATTTTATCATCAGGTGTACCAGTTACAATAACTTTTTTTGCACCATCTTCAATATGTTTCTCCAATTGCTTACGCTTTAAATATTTTCCTGTAGCATCAATTATTACGTCCGCATTGACTTGATTCCAACCAACATTCCCAGGTTTACCGCCAGCCAAGATATCAACTTTATTTTTCCCTACTAAAAGAGAATCACCATTATGCTTTATATCTGTATCTAATAGTCCATGGACTGAGTCTCTAACAAGAAGATAATGGAGGGTGTCAATATGAGTCTTTTCACTAATAGCAACCACATTAATTTGAGGATCATTAAGAGCTAGGCGAAATAGGTTCCGCCCAATTCTACCAAAACCAAAAAGTGCAACATTTATTTTATCTTTAATAACTTTCTCCAATTAGCTACTCAAGTATGAGATACTATCTATAAATAACTCGCGATTTTAAAACCCCTTTTGGTTATAAATCCACTAATAAAATTTGATAAACATTTATAAATATTTTCACTTTAAAGGACTAACCAATTGCATTAGAAAAGGTAGAGTGTTGAAGTTGGTTCGAAATTCTATTTTTCTTTTCACGATTTCTTGTCTTTGCTAATTTGTAATTGAAACTATCGCAAAGTGCTTGCCAACTTGCATCGATAATATTTTCAGAGACCCCAACAGTCATCCAAGAAGATTTACCATCAGAACTTTCAATCAACACCCTTACTTTTGCACTTGTTCCATCTTGCTCATTAATTACTCGGACCTTATAATCAGTTAGTTTTACTAATTCTAATTCAGGAAAAAACCTTAAAAGAGCTTTTCGCAAAGCATTATTTAAAGCGTCTACAGGACCATTGCCATCAGATGCCGTATGTTCTACTTCACCCTGAACAAGTAATTTTAAAACAGCATCTGCGCGCTTATGACCATCAGTATCATAATTGACCTGGACTCTTGAATCTAATACTTGAAAAAATGGACTAAAATCTCCTGAGATTTCTTTAAAAATTAACTCTAAAGAAGCTTCTGCTGATTCAAATTGATAACCTTGAAACTCTAGATTTTTGATCCTTTCAACAGCTTCACTTGATAAATTATTTTCCTTTAAAACTGACATATTTAATTCATTTGCTTTAAAACGAATATTGCTTTTACCAGAAAGATCAGAGATCAAAACACGTTGCGCATTCCCTACTAAAGATGGAGTAATGTGCTCGTACATCTTACTATCTTTCATTACGGCACTTACATGGATACCACCCTTATGCGCAAATGCTGATTTTCCTATGAATGGAGCTTGATCATCTGGATGCATATTCATTATATCATAGGTAAATTGCACCAAATTAGATAACCTTTCCAGTTTAACGTCTGACATTGTATTCAGATTAAGCTTAAGTAATAAATTTGGTACAACTGATGCTAAACTCACATTCCCACAACGTTCACCGACTCCATTTATTGTGCCTTGCACATGAGTAGCTCCAGCCAAAACAGCCGTTATCGTATTTGCTACAGCCAAACCACTATCATTGTGACAATGAATACCAACTCTTTGACTAAATCTTTTAGAAACATCAGAAGTAGCTTCTTTAATGTGATCTGGTAATGAACCACCATTCGTATCACATAAAACAATTGTATCCGCGCCACCATTAATAGCAGCCTTAAGCATATCTAATGAAAAAGTTTTATTATCTCTGTATCCATCAAAAAAATGTTCAGCATCAAAGATTACTCTTCTACCTCGACCAGTCAAATAGGCCACAGATTTTTCGATTAACCGAGCATTATCAACTTTACTAATTCCCAGACAATATTTTGAATGCAGCTCCCAAGTTTTTCCAAAAATTGTTATAATTTTTGTTTCTGAAAAAAGCAGCTCATTCAAATTAGTATCTTTTTCAATATTATTTTCTTTTCTAGCAGTTGAGCCAAATGAACAAATATCAGCCTGTGAAAGATTAAGTGATTTAGCTTGTTTAAAAAACTCTTTGTCTCGAGGATTACTGCCTGGCCATCCACCTTCAATAATATTAATACCAAATTCATCCAGTTTTTTGGCAATACGTATTTTGTCTTCGACTGATAAGTTCACGCCCTCACCTTGAGTACCATCTCGAAGAGTAGTGTCAAAAAGCTCAAGCAATATATTATCCATTTTTTGCTCCTATATCTAAAAATAACCACGGGTGTCTTTTTTTATGATAATTCTCAAATTCTGATATTTTGTTTTTCTTCTCAAGTGTTTTTCCAATTTCATCTAGACCAGCCATTAAGCATCTTTTTCTATATGGATCTAGTTCAAATAAAATAATTTTATAATTCTCAAGAATAATTATTTGTTTTTCAATATTTATTTCAAGATCTAGACCAAATTGCCCGAATGATAATTTCATCAAAAGTTCAATCTCAGATTTAGGCAAAATAATTGGTAAAATTCCGTTTTTAAAACAATTATTATAGAATATATCCGCAAAACTCTCTGCAATAATTACCTTTATACCATAATCAACAATTGCCCAGGCTGCATGCTCCCTACTCGATCCACACCCAAAATTTTTTCTTGAAAGCAATATTTTTGAATTTCTATATAATTCCTTATTTAAAATAAAATCCGGATTTTGCCGTCTCTTTGTGTGATCCATGCCTGGTTCGCCTTTATCAAAATACCTCCATTCATCAAATAAATTTACTCCAAACCCAGCCTTATTAACTGATTTTAGGTATTGCTTTGGGATTATAGCATCAGTATCAATATTGCTTCTGTCCATAGGCGCTACTTTACCTTTGAATGATTTAAATTTTTCCATTATCTGTTTATCCATTTAGTTACATCAACAAAGTGCCCTTTGATAGCAGCAGCAGCAGCCATTGCTGGGCTTACCAGATGTGTTCTACCTCCGCTACCTTGACGACCCTCAAAATTTCGGTTTGAAGTCGAAGCACACCTTTCTTTTGGCAATAATCTATCTGCATTCATAGCTAAACACATCGAGCATCCAGGATCACGCCATTCGAATCCCGATTCAATAAAAACTTTATCCAAACCTTCCTCTTCAGCCTGACGTTTAACAGGTCCAGAACCAGGAACAACTATTGCTTGAACAATTCTTTTGGAAATTTTTTTCCCTTTTAATACCCTTGCAGCAGATCTAAGATCTTCAATCCTAGAGTTTGTACAAGAACCAATAAATATTTTATCTAAAAATATATCTTTTATAGGTGTACCAGGTTTAAGACCCATATATTTCAAAGCACCTGGAAAAGAATTTTTGCCATTAGTTGGTACTTTATTATTCACATCAGTAACCATTTCAGGCGAAGTTCCCCAAGTAACCATTGGTTTTACATCCTGGGCTTTTAGACTAATAACCTTATCAAACTTTGCACCCAAATCACTTTTTAAAGTAGACCAATGTTTTTTTGCTATAGTCAAAATATTTCCTTCAGGTGCAAACGGTCGTCCTTCTAGATAATCAATCGTTTTATTATCTACTGCAATCAAACCTACTCTTGCTCCCGCTTCAATTGCCATGTTACAAACTGTCATACGACCTTCCATTGATAATTCAGAAATGGCTTTACCCGAAAACTCAATTGCATATCCTGTTCCACCAGCTGTTCCAATTTTTCCAATTAAAAATAGTATTAAGTCTTTGGCAGTAATGCCTTGATTCAATGATCCTTCTAACTCAATCAACATAGTTTTTGATCTTTTTTGAATTAAACATTGGGTAGCCAAAACATGTTCAACTTCTGATGTGCCAATACCAAAAGCTAGTGTACCAAAAGCACCATGTGTGGAGGTATGTGAATCACCGCAAACAATAGTCATCCCAGGCAACGTTAAACCTTGCTCCGGACCAATAATATGTACAATACCTTGATTAGGATCTGACATCGCAAACTCTTTTATTCCGAAAGATTTACAATTATGATTTAAAGTTTCCACCTGTAACTTAGAGATAGGGTCGCTAATCCCTTGATTTCTATTTTCAGTAGGAATATTATGGTCTGGTACCGCAACATTTGTATCTCTCCTCCACATTTTCCTACCTAAAAGACGTAAACCTTCGAATGCTTGTGGCGAAGTAACCTCATGAATAAGATGTCGATCTATATACAATAAATCAAAACCATTTTCATTAGTTTCAACGCAATGAGAGTCCCAAATTTTATCGTACAATGTTTTTGGATTTTTCATATCAAAATTCTAAATACTTGAAATAAAAGGAACATCATTTCTCAATTTTTCTTGTTTTTGAAATTGGTTTAAAGCATCTAAATATGCTTTGCAGCTAGCTTCAATGGTATCAGTAGAAATACCTCTGCCTGAAAATAGACTATTTTCTATTTTGAGTCTCAATAAAACCTCACCCAAAGCTCCTTTTCCACTAGTGATTGATCGAACCTGATAATGCTCTAGCTTAACATCAGTCTCTAAAGAAACTGCTCTTTTTACAGCACGAAAACATGCTGCCACAGGCCCATCTCCAGTAGCCGATTCCTCAAAAATTTTATCATTTACATTTATACGAACAACAGCTGTGGGAATAGTTGTAGTTCCAATATTTACATGTAAATAATCTAAGTTATAATATTTTATATCTTTTTCTAAACTATCACCCATTAATACTCTAAGGTCATCATCAAATACTTCCTTCTTTTTATCAGCTAACTCTAAAAATCGATTGTATATTTTAGTAAGATCAACCTCGGACAATTCGTATCCCAGTGAACTCAATCTAGACTTTAGCCCATGTCTACCAGAGTGTCTGCCTAAAACTATTTTATTTGATTTAATTCCTATTGATTCTGGATCAATAATCTCGTATGTATCTCTATTTTTTAATACCCCATCTTGGTGAATACCCGATTCATGAGCAAATGCATTATCACCAACAAGCGCTTTATTTGGTTGGACCATAATGCCGGTATAACTTGAAACCATTCTGCTAGTCGGATAAATTTCTTTAGTATTAATTTCAGTGAAATAATCCCAATATTCACTCCTCACTTTTAGCGCCATTACAATTTCTTCCATGGAGGCATTTCCTGCCCTTTCACCAATACCATTAATTGTGCATTCTACTTGCCTTGCACCTGAACTAATTGCACTCAATGAATTAGCAACAGCTAAGCCTAAATCATTATGGCAATGAACACTTATAACAGCATCATCAATATTTGATACTCTTTTCTTCAAATCAGATATCTTCTCTCCAAATTCTAATGGCATTGTATAACCTGTTGTATCCGGTATATTTACCGTGGTTGCACCTGATGCAATAACTGCCTCGATTATATCTACTAAAAAACCAATATCAGTCCTTCCCGCATCTTCAGGTGAAAATTCAACATCAGTAGTGAATGTTTTAGCCATTGATATTGCATCGCATGCCATTTTCAAAACAGTTTGTCTCTTCTCATTTAGGCTTCGTCCATAACGACTATTTGAAAATTTACCTTCTATATGAATATCAGACGTTCCAATGAATGTATGAATCCGATAACTTTCACTACTACTTAAAGCAGAGGCAGCAGACTTAATATCCTTCTCTATAGATCGTGCTAATGCAGCAACAATAGGGCCTTCAGGTAAATCAGAAATTCGCTTTACAGATTCATATTGCTCTTTAGATGAAACTGGAAAACCTGCCTCAATTATATCTACATTTAATTTTATGAGTTGTTTCGCAATCTCAACTTTTTCAAAGATATTTAAAGAAGCTCCTGGCGCTTGCTCACCATCTCTTAACGATGTGTCAAAAATACTGATTTTATTGTTTTTATTACGCACTGGTCATTAAGAAATTTTTTTGTGGTTGGATTTTATATTGTTCTATAATTAAATCTGTTATTTCAGTAGTTGAAACAAATTTATCATCTTTAGTGGCAATATCTTTTGTCCTTTTGCCATTATCAAGGACCCTATCTATAGCAAGATATATTTTATTTGCTATCACTGGTAGATGAAAAGAATGTTCAAACATCATTGCAATTGATGCAATTCCTGCAATTGGGTTAGCTAAATTTTTTCCTACAATATCTGGTGCTGACCCATGCACAGGTTCATACATGGCATATTTTTCTCCGATACTTGCAGAGGGCAACATCCCAAGGCTTCCTGTAATCATGCCTGAAATATCACTTAGAATATCTCCAAATAAATTTTGAGTTAATATTACATCAAACTGTCTTGGGTCACGAACCAATTGCATAGCAGCATTATCAACATACATATCAACTAAATTAACAGAGGGAAATTCCTTACTAGTGGTGTGGACAATATCTTTCCAAAATTGAGAACTCTCTAGAACATTAGATTTATGAACAGAAACTAAATGCTTTTTTCGTTTTTCAGCAATTTTGAATGCAACCCTTGAAATACGCTGGACCTCTTCAAAGCTATATTCAAGTGTGTTCCACCCTCTTTCATTGGTTATTCCTCTTGGCTCCCCAAAATAAATTCCCCCAGTAAGTTCACGAACAACTAAAATATCTACATCTTTAAGTATCTCTGGTTTAAGGGAAGATGCAGCTAACAAAGAATTATATACTCTCGCAGGTCTTAAGTTTGAGTATAATTTCAATTCTTTTCGCAACTTTAATAGCGCTTGTTCTGGCTTTATTTCATGTGGTAAACCATCCCATTTTGGTCCACCAACCGCACCTAAAAATATTGCACTAGAAGATAAACATTCTTCTAATGTGTTATCTGTTAATGGAATACCAAATTGGTCTATTGATTTACCACCAATAGGTTTATTTACAACTTTGAATTTTAACTCTTCTTCAGCTCCAACAATATTGAGAAGTCTAATCGCAGAATCAGCTATCTCTGGTCCTATACCATCTCCCTCAAGTACTATAATCTTGAATACCATAAGTATAAGATCACTTGTTTTCCGGGCGAAGTGGTCTTAATTCTTTACCAGCCACCCACATTTCCTGATTATTTATAGAATCCAATTCAGCCTCTAATTTTTCCCTATAATCAGACTTTGAATTTGATTCTATAGCAATCTTTGCTTCATCCCCGCTTAAGACTCTATCGTAGCAATTATCAATAACAGGCTTAAGAACTTTATAAAATTTCGGTGCCCAGTCTAGCGCACCTCTTTGTGCAGTTGTTGAACAATTGCTGTACATCCAATCCATTCCTTTCTCTGATATGAGAGGATATAGACTTTGTAAACCTTCCTCGATAGTTTCATTGTAAGCTTCTGAAGGCGAGTGCCCTCTTTCTCTAAGAACTTCATATTGTGCTAAAAATGCGCCTTGCAATAGACCCATAAGAACACAGCGCTCACCTGTAAGATCACTCTGAACTTCATTTTTAAATGTTGTTTCAAATAAGTGTCCCGAACCAATTGCAAAAGCTGTTGAGATACATCTTTCTCGTGCATTACCCGTACTATCCTGATGAATGGCAAAAGAAGCATTGATCCCTCTCCCTTCAAGAAAATGATTCCTTACAGTTAGGCCACTTCCTTTTGGCGCAACAAGTATTACATCAATATCTTCAGGGGGTACTATTTTTGTGTGTTCTTGAAAAACGACACCAAAACCATGAGAAAAATACAAAGCATCGCCCTTATCCAAATTCTGCTTAACGACCGGCCAAGCAGAAATTTGACCAGCATCAGATAATAAAAATTGAATAATAGATGCTCTTTTAGAGGCTTCGTCAATATCAAACAAATTATTCCCTGGAACCCAACCGTCTTCAATAGCTTTTTCCCAACTTGGGCCCTTTCGAAGCCCAAGAATGACTTCAAAACCTTGGTCTCGCATATTAAGTCCCTGACCACGACCTTGCGGACCATATCCCAATATTGCTGTAGTTTCATTTTTTAGGATCTTTTTACATTTTTCTATTGGATAATCTGACCTTTCAATTATTATCTCTTTATAACCGTTTATGTTCAATTCTTTCATATCTAATCCTCTCTGGCTTTAATTAGAATTAAAATGACTGCTGTAGTTGTTTTGTAGCCCAATCAGGATCTGACTTAACTAATTTTGGCTGATAGTCTTCATCATCTCCTTCAACCATAGCCATTTTCCCAGATCGCATTAACTCAATTATCTCATATTGATCTAGTTTATTTATCATTCCCTCTACTTTCTCTTCATCGCCTGATATTTCTAAAATTATAATATCATTATTTTTGTTTAGGATTCTGCAATCTCCAGATTCTGTTAAAGAATTAAGTAAATCATCCTTCTCTACGATACGGATTTTTATCAGAGCATACTCTCTAACATGGCAATTGATATCCGTCGCATCAACAACGTCATATACATCGATTAATTTTTTTAAATTATTTACTACAATTTTCTGTTTAGTCTTATCTGGCTCATTTAAAACAATTGTCATCCTTGTAATACCCTGTTTTTCTGTTCTACCAGCTACCAAACTGATAATATTAAAATTTCTTTTCCGTATCATGCTCGATACTCTGTTAAGTACTCCGGGTTCATCCTGAACAAATACAATTAATGTTTGTCTCATATTCTCCTCTTACATTTCTGATTCTTTAAATTGACTATGCACTGGTCGACTAATCATTTCATTTAAATCAGCACCAGCTGGAACCATTGGATACACCATATCATGTTGTTCAACAACAAATTCAACCAACACAGGTCCAATGGTTTGAGAAGCCATTTTTACTGTTGAAGCTATCTCGCTTCTTTTGTTCACTCTATAGCCTTGTAGCCCGTAAGCTTCTGCAATTTTTAAATAATCTGGACTGCTTATTGGTGTTTCATTATAGCGTGAATCATAAAACAATTGTTGCCACTGTCTAACCATACCCAAATATCCATTATTAATTATGGCAATTTTAATGTTAGATTTTTCTTGCACAGCTGTCGCAAGCTCGGTAATAGTCATTTGTATACTTCCATCACCAACAATCACCCAAATATCTTTGTCTTTCCTAAAAAAACTGGCACCAATCGCTGCAGGGAGACTAAAACCCATTGTTCCAAGACCTCCGGATGTCAATAAAGTATTTGGCTCATCATGCTTATAATATTGAGCCTCTAGCATTTGGTGCTGTCCAACATCTGAAACGATAATGGCATCTCCATTAGTTTCATGCCAAAGATCATTTATTACTTGAGCACCATACAATACCTCAGTTTCAGTATTTATTATATCTCTTTGTTTTGATTCTTTTTGCCAGTTAGATATTGTCTTCAACCAGTCTTGATTCTTTTTGCCCTTCAATTTAGGTACCAGTTGCTTAAGTATAGTCCTCAGGTCACCGCAAACACCAAGATCAACTTTTACATTTTTATTTATCTCCGCCGGATCAATTTCAAAATGAATTTTTTTGGAATTCATTGAATATGTTTTTGTATTTCCTGTAACCCTATCATCAAACCGCATACCACAGGCAATCAATAAATCAGCTTCCTGAATAGCGTTGTTAACCGCGTATTCACCATGCATTCCCATCATACCCATATTTAGCGGATGGCTTGATGGTATAGCACCGGAGCCAAGTAAAGTCCAGCCAATAGGTATTTCACAGATTTCAGCTAAGTTAACGACTTCATTGGAAGCGCCAGATAATAAGATACCATGACCTGCGAGAATGACTGGCCTTTCGGAAGATGCTATCATATTAATAGCAAGTTCAATTTCATCTTTTGAAGCAGAAGTTTCGGTCTCTACTCCAGGGATCATAACAGGTTTTTTAGGGTAGCTAAATTCTATTGAACTAGATTGGATATCTTTTGGAATATCAATAAGAACCGGACCTGGTCTTCCAGAGCGAGCTACTGCAAATGCCTCTTTAATTGTTTCAGCTAAACGGTCAATTTCCATTACTAAATAGCTGTGCTTAGATACTGGAATAACTGTACCAGCAATATCTGTTTCCTGAAATGCATCCGTCCCTATAGCGGGTCTTGGAACCTGTCCAGTAATACAAACAATAGGTACTGAATCCATCATCGCAGTCGCAATTCCTGTAACCATATTTGCTGCTCCAGGTCCAGATGTTGCCATAGCTACACCAACCTTACCACTAGCTCTAGCATAACCATCCGCCATATGGGTTGCTCCTTGCTCATGGCGTGTTAGAACATGGTGGACCTTATCACTATATTTACTTAGAGCATCATATGCAGGCAAAATTGCTCCACCAGGATATCCAAACACGACTTCAACGCCTTCTTTAATAAGACATTCCCACAAAATTTCTGCTCCGGTAAGTATTTTTTTACTCATATGAATTCCTATTTATTTTAATATAGCACCTGTATTAGCAGATGTTACCATTCTCGCATATCGGTTTAAGTAACCACTTAAAATTTTTGGTTTGAAGGGTTCTAATGACTCTTTGCGAGATTTGATTTCCGTTTCAGGTAGATCCACATTAATCGATCTTTCAGGTATATTTATAATTATTTTATCGCCATTTCTCAAAACAGCTATTGGGCCATCAGATGCTGCTTCAGGAGATATATGACCCACACATGCACCTCTAGTGCCTCCAGAAAACCTTCCATCAGTTATTAGTGCAACTTTATTACCTAATCCCATACCCATTATAGTGCTAGTCGGAGCAAGCATCTCAGGCATACCAGGGCCACCCTTTGGACCTTCATAACGTATCACAACAACATCTCCATCTTTAATTTGATTACTCTTTATTGCTAAAATTGCATCTTCTTGGGAATCATAAACTCTTGCTGGCCCTTTGTGAATCAACATGTTCTCATTCACAGCACCTGTTTTAACAATAGAGCCCTGAGGAGCTATGTTACCATATAAAATCGCAAGGCCTCCTTCTTTTGAAAAAGGTTTAGTTACAGTTCGAATAACTTTAGTATCTGTATTTTTTGCATTATAAATATTTTCACCCAAAGTTTTTCCAGTAACGGAGGGTCTGCTAAGATCTAGCAAACCTTCTCTTTTAGATAATTCTTTTAATATCGCTGAAATACCGCCCGCATTGTAAACATCCTCTATGTGAACATCAGGTGTGGCAGGACTAACCTTACAAATGTAAGGTGTTTTTTTACTTAAATCATTTATCTTTTCCAATTTAAAATCCAAGCCAGCCTCATTTGCAGCTGCCAGGGTGTGAAGAACAGTGTTTGTACTTCCTCCCATTGCCATGTCTAATACAAATGCATTTAATATTGAGTTTTCATTAACGATATCTCTTGGTTTCAAATCCGAACTAACAAGTTTCATTATCTCTTTACCTGCTTTTCTAACTAAGTCTAGACGCTTAGGATCGATTGCTAATATTGTTCCGTTTCCTGGAAGAGCAAGTCCTAGTGCTTCCATTAAACAATTCATTGAGTTAGCTGTAAACATCCCTGAACAAGAACCACAAGTCGGACAGCCATTTTTTTCTAAATCATATAGGTCTTTTTCATCAATCTT
>MDTE01127493.1_pt1 | contig 37608 bp, 26 predicted proteins | sample 811231 | NCBI WGS metagenome assembly MDTE01 (sample SAMN05326651, study PRJNA326480) | marine metagenome | isolation source: seawater | place: Indian Ocean: Red Sea | collected 2010 | reverse complement strand
TCTGCGGCGCGTCGCTCTCGGGAACCATGCGTTCATCGTCGTCGACGTCCGCGAACGCGAACTCGTCGTCGTCGTCGTCGTCGTTCGCGTTCGCGCGCGTTTTCGGCGGTGGAATGGTGGCGCGCAAATCTTCGATGAGAAACGTCTTCAAGAAATCCAGCGACGGTGCGTCCAAAATGGCGGTGTCCTCGCGCATGCATCGCACGAATTGACGCAACGCGTCGAGCGTCGTCGTCGACGGTTCTTTCTCCATGCCCGCGGTCGTCGCGGCGATGAGTGACGCGTCGATGAATGACGGGTCTCGAGAATGACGACCGAGCCGTGATGCATGAATCATCGCGCGAGACGACGACGCGTCGACGGATGACGCGCGCGCGCGCGGTGATGGCGCGCGCGATGCGCGCGATGACGACGCGCGCGATGACGACGCGCGCGATGACGACGAACGCGACGGTGGCGACGGCGATGGGAATGTTGTCGTACGCTGAAAATGCGTGGCGACGAGGTGCGCGCGTCGACGCTCGATGACGATCGCGACGACGCGCGCGAGACGACGATGCGACGGTGTTCTGACGCGCGCGCGCGTCGCTCGCGAGCAGGATCGCGAGAGGAGGCGCGAGGGGTGCTCGAACACGGCGACGATACCTTGGCGCGGTGCGCGACGACGGGACGCGAGGACGACGGCGACGACGCGTCCATGGACGCGCGATCGAGGGTGTGCTCGGCGTGGGGACACCTGACGCGCGAGCGAGGAGACGTGCGAGGCGCGGATGAGGCGTTGGCGACGGCGAGAGCGCGCGCGAGAAGCGTGGAGGATTGCGCGAGCGCGAACGCGATGTGGGCGACGCACGCGGCGAGACGGAAACCGAGCGAACGGGATTGGGCGTCGATCGACGCCGCATTGCGCGAGGGAGAGTCTCGGGCGGAGCGTAAGGGAACGGATGGAACGATGGTGGCGCTCGTGGGGGCGCGCACGCTGGCGGCGTTGACGAGGTTTCGTTCGGAGGAGGCGCTGGAGGCGGCGGAGCGGTGCGACGCGTTGATTCGAGGAACGGCGAGCGAGACGCTGGAGAGCGCGCAATCGAGCGCGCATGGGTGGGCCATCGCGAGCGCGATGAAGGCGCTGGGGCACGTCGAGCGTTTGCGAGGGTCCAGCGAACGCGCGGTTGACTTCTACGAGCGCGCGTTGGCGTACGCGACGGCGGTGACGAAGAACGAGTCGCCGGGCGCGATGGCGTCGAACATCATCGCTGCGGACATAAAGGTGGACGCGTGTCTCGCCTTGTCGCAGATGTACGCGACGATGGATGCGATTTCAGAGGCGGAAACGTTCGCAGCGCGCGCGGTGAGCGAGGCGGAGGCGTTGGGCGACGAGAAACATCCGCGCGTCGGCGTGTGCATCGCGGCGAGCGGCGACGTGTACGTCGCCAAGGCGTTGCGATCATCCGTGAACGCGGCGGAGGGTGAGCTGGGCGACGGGGCGGGCATCATGTTTGCGGAGGGATTGTACAAAAGCGCGCTGAAACTGATGCACTATCCGCACATCGTCGAAGACGCCGACATCGTCCTCGATTACGAGGCGAGACACCTGTGCGCGTTGCTGCACGCGCGATACTCGAGCATACTCCGCGCGTCTGGTCCGCAGCGCGCGCGCGAGGCGGACGCGTGGCTCATGAGCGCGAAAATACTTTGGCCTGACGAGCGGTGCGGCGACGCGAACACCGGGGGTGTCGACGGTAACGAGACCATGACGGACGCGGCGACGAAACTCGGCATTAAAAACGCCCCAAAAGTCTTCATCGATTTACAACAAATGGCACCTTTGACCGCGCACAGCGCGGCGTGAGTGTAGAAGGATTGCATTGACTTTTTTAGATTACACACCGAGCGCAGAATTGTGCGCGCGCTGTAGAGCTTTGTCTAGATCACAGATTTTTTTTACTCCTCGTTCGTTTTGACGTGCAACTCGTGGTGTCGCCGCTCCGCCTTCGTGAATCCGAGTTCGCGATAATTCACCCGACTCTCGGCGTTCGCACCGCCGACTGGGGAGTGCATCGTTTTCGTTGAACCTGCGCTCAAGATGGCGTTCAAATCGCCGCCCGCCGCGGCCGCGCGCATTGCCACCTCGAGCTTGGCTTCGAAATCGAGCGCGCTCGTCGACGCCGTCGGGCGCGCGGGCGGGTCGTATCGCTCGGGGGATTTCACGACGAGTTTCGGTTGGAACTCTCTCTTCGGCACTGCGCGCTCGAGCGGTTGTTTTTCCACGGGCGTGCCAACGATTCGCTCCGGCTCGCTCGATTTCTTCATCGCTTCCGACACCATGCGCTCGAACGGATCGTCAACGACGTCTTCGCTCGTCGCGGGACTCTCCTCCTTCGCGAACACCACCTCCTCATCGACGTCCATCGCCATCGGTGACATCGGCGTCGGTGACGCCGGCGTCTTCACGCTCTCCTCCGTCGTTTCCTCCGTCGCTTTCGCCGGCGGCGAATTCGTCACGCCTCGCTTCGCCGCGAGCATCCTTCCCACATCCACACCTCTCGCCTCCGCCTCCATCGCCCGTCGCAAACGCGCCTCAAACATCGCGTGCCTATCCTCTTCGCACACCTCGGTCGCGTCCTCGTCCCTCGTCCCATCGTCGTCTCGTCGCACCTCCGGGACGACGACGCGCGTCGTCCCGCGCAATGATTTCACCACCGCCGCCGCCTTCACGCGGTCCGCGACGACCTCGTCCACTCCTCGAGCCCGCGGCGCGTACACGGACGTCGTCGGCGATACCTCGAACGGAAACGTCTCGTCGTCGGCGTCGTCGGCGCCCTTGGCGCGTCGAGCGCACGCGCGCGAAAACGTTGTTCCCCTGAGCCACGACGAGCGCGAGACGCACAGCGGGGAGACGTTGGAGAGATCGTACAGAGCCTCGAGACGATCGAGTGGATTCGTCTTCGTCGACATGGCGTCGTCGCGCGCGCGCGGAGGTGGGCGCGCGGTGTCGCGACGCGGGGCGAAGACTGGGGATGATGTGCCCATTCGTCTTCTCTCGAGCTCGCGGCGCGCGACGCTCGTCGTACACTTACAATACATCACTAAGGCGCGTCCGACGCGCGCATCGCGCGCGTGAAAGAATGAATACACTCATCCCGAGCGGTCGCGCGCTCACCCGCGACCGACGGCGTCGTCGGCGCGATACGCCGCCTCGAGCGCGGCGTTCACGAAGAACCGCTCCGCGCGTCGCACGTCCAATCGTCGTCCATCCTTCTCGTACTTGCCGCGAACGAGATTGTACATCGTCGTCACCCGGTGCACGATGAACCATCCGCGCTCGACCTCGATCGTCTCCCCGCACGCGGTATTTTTGGGCAGGCGGTGCACGCCCAAGTCTTCGAACCGGGGCGGTTTCGCCACGCGCACCGTGTACGGCACGAGCGACGCTTCCTCCGCCCCCGCGCGCTCGCCGTCGCTCGCATCGTCGTCTCGATGACGATCACCTCCCGGTCCCGTCGCCGCGCGCGCGACGACCGCGCGCTGGGACGACGATGTCGAACGATGACGCGGCGCACGATGACATCGATGATCGACGGCGCCGACGCGTCCACCGACCGCGCGCGCGGTCGCGGTGACGCTCAAAGGCGCGCTCGTGGATGCGTTGACGTGTGCCGTCGCGCGCGAGAGACCGACGCGCATGTCTCGCGACGGAGAGACGCGCGCGCGTGTGAGGGGCGGGGGCGTCCCCTGGGAAAGATTTTTGGGCGGAGGGGCGCGGCGGCGCGCGTGTGCGTTTGAAATCGTTACACGCGCGCGACGCGGACGCGTCGATGCATGAAGCGGAGGCGGAAAAGAAATGTGAAGACGGATGGCGGCCGACGCGGCGGTCGAGACGCGAGGTCATCGATCGTCACACGAGGGTTTGAGCTCGCGAAGGGCGTCGAGCGCGGCGCCGAGCGTGAGCGCGGCGGCGCGCGGTCGCGTTTCGTCGGCGACGGATGATTTGAGTCGCGCGATGGGCGCGTTGTTTTCGTCCGTGACGCCGTGTGAATCGTTTGGCGCGTCCTCGTCCAGGGCGGCGTCGAGCGGAAGAGGGCCGTCGGTGCTCTTTCGTCGAAGCGCGGCGGAATCCTCGATGAGGTGCAGTAAATCGGCGGCGGTGTGTTCGACGGACGTCGCGTGCGGGTCGGCGTCGTCAAAGGCGAAAGGAAAGTCCGTCTCGTCGTCTCTCGAAAGCGGCGATCCCACGTCGTCGCTCGCGCCGCTCATGCGTCGCGCGAACGCGGCGGCGGCGGCGGAGACGCCGCCCGGCGAGTGCGGATACACGCCGACGACGTCTCGAAGCGACGTGCCCAAACTCGAGCTCGACGGCGACGATCGCGCGGCGCTTCCGGGAGACGCACCGCCGAAGAAACCGGGCACGGGTGATTCCGGGCACACGAATCCGCCCCATGGAGACGGTGAGCCGCTCGCGTAACGCGCGTGCGATCCGGGTCCGCCTCGCGATTCGGGCGTCGATTGCGGCGACGCGTGCGGCAAACCGGGTGAACACGCGATGGGCGACGCGCGCGGGAACACGCCGCCGGAAGACGGTGACGATGAAACCGCGGTGTTTCGTTTCGCCGCGCCCGGGGCGAAGATCGGGGACGACGCGGCGCCGGCGATCGGCGTCGCCGCCGGGCTCGGGCCGCCGCCGCCGCGGGCGGCGCCGGTTTTTCTCGGTACGTCGTCAATCTTCAAACAGGACGACATCGTGGACCGACGTTTCGGCGACGCGAGCGAAGGCTCGATCTTTGTTGACGCGCGCGAGGACGCGTTCGCCTGTTCGATCGTCTTTCGAGCGTCGACGTTCGGCGACGCGTTGAAACCGTAAATCGGCGCCGGTCCGGCGCTCGGCGCGGAACTCGGCGCGTTATCGAATCTCTGATAATTCGGACTCGTGTAATCCGCCATCGGCACCGCCGCGGGACTCACGGGCGGTTTCACCTGTAAAGCTCCGGACGATAACGACGCGGTCATCCCTACCCGCGTCGGCGGCGGCGGTCTCGCGCTCGGCGACGGAGACGCGTCGTCGAAGAGTAAACCTCTCGCCAAATCCGCGCTCTGACGTCGTCGATCATCGCTTCGCACGGTGCGACCGTCGCCTTTACCGTTGGGCGATGGTGAGAGCGACATCTCGCCTCCCGCGAGCGCGACGTCGGGACTCGCGTCCAGCGGATCCGTCGTTTGCCTCGCGTTCGGCGTCGTCGCGACGTCCGCCGGCGATTCCGACGCCACCGCCGCCGCCGCGTGCATCGCCTCCTCGGCGACGATGAACGCCTCTTCCAACGCACTCACCGCCATTTGATCTAAAAAGTACACGCACGCGCGAAGCTTTCCGATGGACGTCGGCACGTCGGCGAACGCGAACGTCTGAAATCCCAACGCCCTGCCCGGATGCGCGCTCGCCAAATCCATCCCCTCGCCCGCGTCTCGGAGCTCGAACCCGAGCGTCACGCCCGAGGACGTTTTCCCACCGCGCATGCCCCGTCGACGCATCGCTCGCAAACGCGCACCGTGCGTCGGAAGCGTTCGCGACAACGCGATGAGCGTTCGAATCATAATAACCGCTCTCTTGTACACCACCGACGTCTCTAAATCCTTGTTGAAGTGATTATTCCCACCCACGCTCTCCCCATCCGCGCCCGCGTGGAACACCCACCGCTCGACCAATTCCCTATGACGCCCGCTCGTCGTCGTCGTCGTCGTCGTCGTCGTCGTCGTCGTCGTCGTCGCCGGCGCGTCGACGCCTTCGTCGCCATCCTTCGAAGACATCTCTCGTTCGAGAAACACGTCCAACACGACGACGCGCTCACGAAACCCACCACCCCGACCGAACGACCCATCCTCCGCGCCCTTCCCGTCCTCGTCCTCTCCCGTCACGACCCGCGTCGTCTCTCGGCGTCTCGGCGTCGACGCGTTAAACCACCGATTCGCCTTCATCCCCCCTCGACCCCCCCTACTCGCGCTCTCCGCCTCCCTCGACTCCATCACGACGTCCGCACATTTACACGCCCACTCCATCGCGACGTGCGCGCTCCTGTCCCCCATCGCGCGCGTCGACACCGCCCTCGAACGTCCGAAATCGAACGGATTCGTAATCCGACGCTCTGCGTCGTCGTGGACGTCCGTCGCGGCGTCGCGGTCGGTTCGCGGCGCGAGCGTCGAGACACCGGGGACGTCTCTCGCGTCTCCGTCGTCTCCGAGCGTCGGCGGACGTCGCGGTCGTCGCGCGCGCGACGCGATGATGAATGACGCCCACTGATGGGTCGTGACTCCTCACCGAGTCCCTCGGGTGCCTTGAACGACACACTGGTGGCGTGCTCTAAACCCTAAACCCTACCCTAAACCCCGGTCGAGGGCGGGTCGACCGCGCGCGTCGTCGACCGACGACACACGCGCGCGCGCGAACGCCGCGGCGACGCGAACGCGCGAACGCGAACGCCGCGTCCACGACCGACGTCTCGCGCGTCATCGCGTCGCGCGTGCGTGCATTCATTCGTCCATTTCGTGTCGATCCGTCTCGGTGACGTCTCGCGCGACGTCGACGCGCGTCGAGGACGATGGCGACGACGCGCGGGGTCTCTCTCGCGCGCGTCGGACGGCGATGTGCGTTCGCGCGCGTCGGTGTCTCGCGCGCGTCGGTGGTGAAGAGCGCGCGCGCGCGCGCGGTGGGGGGGGTGAAGACGCGCGCGGCGCGCGAGGGCGACGAGGATAGCGCGGCGGCGGCGAAGACGGGGACGGAGACGGGGACGGAGACGGAGACGGCGTCGTATAAGACGTCGGTGACGGATGACCCGGCGTTCACCGCGGCGGCGTCGACGGTGGAGCCGGTGATGACGCCGTCGGTGACGACGGAGGGGATGAAATCGAGAGCCTTCGTCGCCGCGCCGCCCGAGTCGGTGCAGCGCGAGCAGGTGCGGAGCTTTTTGTATCCGGGCGAGGACGAGCTCCCGGATGACGTGTCGATGACGATTTGGGAACATCTCGAGGAACTGAGGGAGCGGGCGTTGGTGAGTGCGGTGGCGGTGGGGGCGTTGATTCTGGTGTGTTTCTGTTTCGCCAAGGATTTGACGATTTTCTTGGAGGAACCGGTGGCGTCGCAAGGGGTTCGGTTTTTACAACTCGGGCCCGGGGAATACTTTTTTACCACGGTCAAGGTGGCTGGGTACACCGGGTTGCTCGCGGGTGCGCCCGTGGTGCTCTACGAGGCGATCGCGTACGTCTTGCCCGGTCTCACGCTCAACGAACGGAAGACGCTCGGTCCCATCGTGTTGGGTTCGTCGGTGCTCTTTTACGGCGGCATCGTCTTCGCGTACTACGTGCTCGTGCCGGCGGCGTTAAAATTCTTTGTCGGATACGCGGACGGGGCGGTGGAATCGCTGTGGTCGATCGATCAGTACTTTGAGTTCGTTCTCGTGCTGTTGTTTTCCACCGGGTTGTCGTTTCAAGTGCCGGTGATTCAGCTCTTGCTCGGACAAACGGGTATCGTCTCCTCCAAGCAAATGTTGAGCGTGTGGAGATACGTCGTCGTGGGTTCCGTCATCGCCGCCGCGGTGTTGACGCCGTCGACGGATCCGTTCACGCAAATGTTGTTGGCCGTTCCGCTCATGTCGCTCTATCTCGGCGGCGCCGCGCTCGTCGGTCTCGTCGAATCGGATCGAGAAGAGGGCGAGACGGCGCAGTAGTGGACAATTCGTCCGATTTCTTTCGCGCGCGCGCACGTTCGTTTCATAGCACCTCGCATCGTCGTTCGCGGCAGTGCGTTTACAAACACTGTAGGAGAAAATACGTACAATTTATTCATCTCAATTATTGTTACACACGTACACGTACACACGAGCGGAGCGCTAGGCGGCGGACGCGTCGAGACGACGTTTTCCCGCCAACGCAATCATCTCGTACGGTTGCGTCGTCATCGCCGCGCGCGCGTCGCTTTCGCGCATGCCGAATAGAGTCGCTAAATTCACCACGTCGTGCATCGAACGCACGTCGATCGCGCGTTCGACGCCGCTCGATAAAATGACGCCGTCTCGACCGCCTCGCGTCGCTCTCGCCAACGCGCCGGCGTTGGCGAAAAACCACATCCTCGACGTCGAGTCGCGAAGCGCCTCGCCGTAACACAACTCGAACCAAATTTTATTCTTCAGCGCCGCGCGCACGTCGCTCGCCGCGAATCTATACCCGAGCTTACCCCCGGCGCGTACGCTCACGACGTCGGCGTGCTTACTCGCGCACGCGCTCGCGAACGCCCTCTCACTCGTCGGTTCCAGCGCCAAGACGTCAAACTTCGCCAACTCACTCTTAAACACCCCCAACACGTGTTGCAACGCGCTCGGATCACCGAACGCGATCGTACACCTCGAACGCGTCCCCTCGTCGTCCCGCGCGTTCGCCTCCGCCGCCGCGCGTCGCAGCGCGTCCGCGCTCGTCACCCCCTCCTCCGCCTCCACGCGCGCGTCCACGACGAACGCGCGATACCCTATCACCGAGCGCACCCCACGCGTCGCCTTCTCGTCAGTCCACTCGCCCTCGCGCGCATCCCGCGCGACGTTCCGCGCGCCGATTCCACTCGCGCTCGCATTCCACGCACCGACGTCTCTACCGCGCTTCACGACCGCGTCCACGCCCGCGCGCGCCGACGAAGGATCCCCGCGCATGCCTCGTCGCACGCACGCGTCCACGGGCGCGCGCATGCCGAGGAATTCGCGAGCGACGCGCGATGACGTCTCGAGGCTCGAAAAGCGCATCGTTAGGGTCCGACGGCGCGCGAATCTCCCCGCACACACGCGCGCGCGCGTCCACGTTCGCGTCGAGCGCGATGACGTTCGTCGCGACGCGCGCGGTGCGAGCGACCGCGATGCGTCCGGTGGCGGTGACGCGCCGTGCGAGGGTGAAGACAGCGCGCCCGACGTCGAGGGCGCGTCTCGTGGATGGATTCGAGCTCGCGAGCGCCGCGAAGCCGCGCGGTCGTCTCGCGGTCGCGCGGTCGAGCGCGAGTGAGGATGATGATGATCTCGATCGTGGACGCACCGGTGATGGGCTGGCGCCGACGTCGTACGACGGCACGGGGAGCACGGGGGACGTGTACGCGGGGCCGGCGAAACTCGCGGGAGGTTTGCGACGACACACCGTTCTGGTGTACGTCGCGGACGAGACGGGGATGATCAATCGCGTGGCGGGAGTGTTCGCGAGGCGAGGGTACAACATCGAGTCGCTCGCGGTCGGATTGAACATCGACAAGGCGATTTTTACGATTAGCGTCATTTGCAGCGACCCCGACGTGGAAAAGTTGATTAAACAGGTGAATAAGCTGGCCAAGGTGAGAAAGGTTGAGAACGTGACGAATAAGGAGTGCGTGGAGAGAGGTTTGATGCTCGTCAAGGTGCAGTGCGAGCCGGAGGAGCGATCGCAGGTTTTGGAGATTAATCGCATCTTCCGCGCGAGCGTGGTGGACGTGGCGGAGCACTCGCTGACGATGAGCGTGACCGGTGATCCGGGTAAGAACCGCGCGTTCCAGAGCGCGTTGATGAAGTTCGGAGTGATTCAAGTCGCGCGCACCGGGAAATTGGCTCTGAAGCGCGAGCCGGTGTATAGCGAAGCGCGTTCGCGACGAGTCAGGCTGATGGAGGCGATGAAAAAGGCAAAGGACGCCATGAGCGGTTTGAACATCAAGGAAAAGAGCGCCAAGTACCAGAGTGTCTTGGCGTCTCGCATCGTCCGCGCGGTGGCGGGTATGGAACACGACGACGACGGTGATTTGCACGTCGGTGATGTGTACACCTCGCTCGAAAACGACGACATCGGCGTGTGGGACGTGCCGGTGCTCAGCTCGTCCTTCTCCGGTTTGGGTCACGGCACCGACAAGGTGGACATCGACAAGGTGGACGACAACGCCAAATACAGCCCGCACACTATTTCCATTTTGGTGGATAACCGCCCGGGTGTGTTGGACTCCATCACCGGTGTGTTCGCTCGTCGAGGATACAACATTCAATCCCTCGGCGTCGGTCCGGAGAAATCCTTCGACGTCTCGCGCATCTCCACCGTCGTCCCCGGTACGACGGCGGACATCGCCATGTTGCTCAAGCAAATCTTGAAGGTGCCGTACGTCATCTCCGCGCAAGATATCACCATGACGCCGTTCACGGAGCGAGAGCTCATGCTCGTCAAGGTGGTGTGCCCGCGCGCGCAGCGCGCCGAAATCATCGACTTGTGCGGCATGTTCCGCGCGAAGGTTTCCGACATCTCCGAAGACACCGTCACCATCGAAGTGAGTGGGAAACAACGTAAGATCAACGCGATCCAGGCGCTTCTCGAACCGTACGGCGTCTTGGAGGTTGCCAGAAGTGGCCGCGTCGCACTTCCGCGCGATTCCGGCGTGGACAGCAAGTTGTTGTTGGCCATCGAGAATGAACAAGACTTGTGGGAGACGCGCGACTAGAGGAGTCATCATGCGCGAACGCATCGCGATGGGAGGAATAGCTGACTGCAACACTACAATTACAACACGACCGTAAACATTGATCGCCTTTAATCGAGAGCTCCGGGGAACAATCGCAAGAAATTATCACCGCGAATCTTCGCCAAGACTTCGGGATCGCATGCGAGCTGTTCGCCCAAAACCGCCACCGCGCCCGCGTACCCACCCTCTTCCATCGTCACGAACGGGTAATCCGAGCCCCAGAGGAGTCTGTCCGGCCCGTACACTTCAAGTAATCGCTCGAGCTGCGCGCGCGTCGAATCCGCGCCGTCCTCCGTCTCGACGCGCACGCGAAAGTGCGCCGAACACTTGACGTTGACTTGTTTGAAATCTCGACCCAGTTGAAGCAACTTTTCAAAGTTTTCATCATCCACGCCCTTGGTGAATCCAAAATGATCGATCAAAACGGGCGTTCTCGGTTCGTACGCGCACAGCGCCCGAATGGCGTCCAAGTGTAAGTGTAATCCGTGAAAGCACATGAATCCCACCACCGCCGGCGGCGTCGCCTCCGCGCACGCGCGAAACATCCGCTTACCGACCTCACCGTCCATGCCCTCGCCCTCGGGCCACAGGGCTGGATTAAACCTCGCGCCTCGAAACGTCCCGCTCGCGAGCGACGCGCGCAAATCCTCCGTCCCCGACTCGCTCGCCGGATTCGCGAGCGCCATGCCCACGAAACGACCGGGATGCGCGCGCACCGCCTCATCAACGTACGCGTGATCGAATCCGAGATTGATGGGCTGGACGATGAGACACGCGCGCACGCCGTTGGCGTCCATCTCTTCGATGAGTCGGTCGTGCGAACCCGCGCACGGCGGTGTCTTTCCTTCCTCGTACGCGAACGTCGACGCGTCGGGCCACACGTGCACGTGGGCGTCGACGATGGTGCGTTGCGTCGCGCGCATCGTCACCGCGCGCGATCGCGCGGGCGCGCGAAGGATGCTCGAGGCGACCGCGAGGCGCATCGTGACGCCGACGCGGCGAGTCTCGCGACGCGTGAATGAAAAAATAGTACTAGCTACTCTACTCGTACAGCGCGTCGACGATGTCGACGACCTCTAACGCACTTCCTCGACACAGCGTCACGCCCGCGCCGCCGTGACCGACGCAGTGAATCACATTGAAATTTTCGGCGGCGGACGCGTCGGCGTCGAGCTCGCATCGAACCACCGAGCGGGACGGACGCAGTCCGACGTTCGTGCCCATGATGCGCGACGGATCGAGCCGGGGCCAGAGTTTTGAACACTTGGCGACGATGTCGCGCTCGTCCGCGGGATCCGGCTCGAGATTGAAATCGTTCACCTGCGCCGTGCCGCCGAGGACGGTGCCGAATTCGCCCCTTCTGGGAATCAAATACGCGAGCGCTTCCGGATCGTCGTCGAATAAACCCTCGCCGCAATCCTGATCGAGATAGACGACTTGACCGCGAATCGGTTTGATTTCCTCGTCGCCGAAGAGCTCGCGCGCGCCGAGCCCGGCGCAATCGACGACGAGCTCGGCGCCTCGGAGCTCGGAGACGCTCGTCAGCCTTCGTCGCTCGAACGACACCCCGCGCGTCTCGCATCGACGCTTCAACCAAGGTAAAAACTTGGGCATCGCGATCACGGGGACGTCAAACGCGTATCCGCCGCAGTGTCTCGTCTCGTCGTACTCTCCGGCGACGAGCGGCGCGTAGTAATCCACGCTCGAGCTCCACGCCGCCGGTTTTCGAGGCTCGCGTAAAAATTCCTTACACCGTCGCATCTCCACCCCGCACGCCTCGTCCTCGCGCATCATCGCTCGAAACCACTCAAACGACGCGACCGCCCACTCGTCCGCGCGTTCGGGCGGGTCGGTGCGCGTGAGGAACGGATACCAAAACGCCGCCGCGACGCTCGACGTCGTGCCGCGTTCCTCCGCGAACCGCTCCGCCACCACGCGCACGCGCTCGAATCGTCCACACTCTTCGGCGAGCGCGAGCGCCACCGACATGCCGATCACGCCCGCGCCGACGACGACCGCGTCGCTCGGCGCGCATCGCTCGGAAACGCCGTCACCGTCGCCGTTCGGTCGAGCTCGAGCTCGACCTCGAGCTCGAGCTCGCCGACGCGTCACCGCGCCCGAGCGCGACGACGACGTCCCGCGCGACGACGACGCGCGACGACACGCGTTCGCCTCCATCGTTCGCGCCGAGCGTCGACCCCTCGCGCCGCTCGCGTCGGCGTGTACCGCCGCGTCGTGCCGCGTCGATTCGTTTGAACCGTCGACGACATTCATCGACGCCGATTCGACATGGCGTCGCCGCGCGCCGCGTACTCGCCCGAAAACGTGCGCTCGAACGCGCTGTTCGACGATGACGACTACCTCGACGCCGTGGCGACCCCGGGGGGTGGGAAACCGACGTCGTCGTCGACGTTTTCGTTCGAATCGCTCAAGGACCCGAGGATCGATTGGGGCGCGATCGCCGCCTGTGATTCCCGAGAGGCGCGACGTGGCACCGACATAGACGCGCTGGAGGGCGTGCTGGAGGCGTGCGTGCGCGCGGACGTGGACAGCGTGACGAATCAGGACATGTGCGAGCCCAAACGAGGTCGAGAGCTCACCAAGCTGTTGCAAATGTTGGTCGAGTATTTATTGCACGTGCAGGAGGCGCTGAGCGAGGGGAAGGAGCGAGCGATTCGTGAGTCGGAGGGGTGGCGCGAGCGCGCGAGACGCGAGCGGGACGGGTGCCGGAAGGTGTCGCGAGAACTGCGGTTGGCGGCGGAGGCGCACGAGGCGGAGTTGATCGCGGTGGCGGCGGAGTACGCGAAAAAGCGGAATAATCCGGACAGCGCCGAGTTGGAGGACGCGAGACGGCGAGGGGAGTCGATCGCGGCGGAACGCGCGGCGAGAGATTTGGAGAAGCGATTGCGAGAGCAGCGAGAGCTGTTCGATGGGGCGGTGGATCGAATGCGCGCGGCGCACGCCGAGGCGCAGGCGGAGGCGGCGAGAGAGCTCTCGGCGAGAAAGGCTGAACTCGCGGCGGCGCGCGCACAGTACGTGGCATCGTCGGCGGATTCAACGAAAGAGGCGAATAGAATGGTCTCCGACGCGCAGGCGCTCATTCGTGAGGCGCGCGAGAAGGCTGAGTTGGAAAAGTCGAACTCGTCGCGCATGCGCGCGGAACTCAACGCCGCCGTCGAGGCGCAGCAGCGACACAAGCGCGCGCTCGTGGACGTCAAGTTGGAGCTCACGCGTCTGCGCGAAGACTTCAAGTTTGAATCCGAATCCAACGCCGAGTTGCGCAAGGCGCTCGAGCGTCGCGATGAGGAGCGAAACATCATGCGCGAGCAAATCGAAACGCTTCACGGCAAACAATCCTCGACCCTGACGGAAGAGATGGCCGAGCTCACGAGCATGCGAGAGCTCGCGAAAAATAATTACGCAGAAATCGAACGTCTCAAGCGCGAGAACGAAGTGTTGCGCGCGGACAAAAATTCGAAATCAACCTGGGTCGAGGAAGAGAAGAAGAAATGGGTCTCGGCGAACGAACAAATCTTACAAGACGAGGTGTCCGAGAGAGACGGCGAAATCACGCGTCTCGTTCAAGAGGTTGCCAGATTACGAAAAGAACTCGAAATCGAACGTTCGAGGAAAATGGTTACCATCAAGCCCATCATCGAAGAGATGGAAGCTCGCGCCGTGATACCTCCTCCGACGCGACCCGGGTTGATGCGACCGTCGGCCCCGACGCCCGAACGCGAGCCGGAAGCGATGTCTCCACCACCTCGAAGGCGTAAGGCTCCGCAAGCTGCCCCGCGGAAGGTTGCAGACATGGACACCGCGCTCACGGCGATGATGGTCGATCTCAACGTCGATGTACAATCTGAAGCTGGACTCTCGGACGCCGCGTTCGAAGCCGCGATGAAGACGTTCGAGGCGACGAAGATGCGAGATGTTCCGAAAGAGCTGCGCGCGAAGTACAAAGAGTCGAGCGCGCAGATTCAACGGGAGATTGAAAACGTCGCTCGCGTTCGCTAGATGTGTATTATGAATAAGAAATCAAATCTCGCAAAATTCAGCGCCCTCATCGGCGATGGATTGTTCCGTGCGGCGAACAATCTCCACCAAATCGTCTCCATCGATGCCACCGTATCGCAACTGGTGCGCCTCGATCATCGCGGTCGTCGCCTCGACGACTTCGTTCGAGTCCTTACCGAAGGCGCGGCGAGCGTTGTTGGCGAGCATGGTGCTCTGCTTGCACGCCGCGAATCCGCCCGGATCGACCACGTTCAAGTCACCGATGATGGTCTTGATGAGCGCATGCTTGACCTCGGTCGCGCCCGTGCACGACAAGGCGAGAGAAAGCGTGTCGTACATGGAGTAGCACGACATGCGCGCCATGGCGAGCTGACTTTGATCCAAGTCCAACGCCGCGAGACGCGCTTCGAACCATTCGCGAAGCTCCAGCAACGGCTGAACGTTCGGCAAAGTCTGGCCCTTAGTTTTCTTCATCTCGGCGAGTTCCACCTTGAACTGCTTGAGTACCGACTTGAATTTGCGCTTCAAGCCGTTGACGGCGCGCGTGATGCCGCCGGCGCCTTCATCCTTGCCCTCGGCTTCGAGCTTCTTCTTTTCATCCTCGCTGACGTCGCCCGTGGATTCAAACGCACATCGCACGCAGTTACAAGAGTATCCACGTCTCTTCGCGAAGGCGTCGCGATCAGCCTTGGGAATGAGAGTGTCGTAATACTTAATGGTGACCTCGGAGCCAGCCGGAAGATCCTTGGAGGCGAAAACGAGCATGATGGAGCCAACGTTGATGCGGTGCGCGTTCGGGGCGCACGAGTGGTTCATGAAACTCGGAAGCGCCCATACGCCGCACAACTTACGGCCGGAGATGGCGCAGTTGGCGACAACCTTGGGGAGGAAGGCCAATTCCTCCGGCGTTTGCGGCACGGGGGCGTTTTCCTTGTTCGCCGCGCTGATGTGTTTGCGGAACACATTCATGCTCGGCGCATCCTTTTCCTCGTCCTCGCTCGACGTCGGCAACGCTTGCAAGATGGCCCAATCGGCCGCGTGCGCGCGCGCGGCTTCGTACAATCCACGCACGAGATTTTGTTCCACCGTCTTACCGAACGAGGCGACGCTCAACGGCGATTGCACCATGAGCAACTCCCCGGCGCTCACGGCGCTCGTCGTCACGACACCCCGTCGCCCGTTCGTGAGCTTAGACACTTTCACCGGACCGATGTAATCCGCGCACCGACGGAAGCTCGCGCTCATGCGGTTGAGATACAACGCGCCGAGATCGTACGCGCCCGTGAATGCTTGCTCCTTGAGCATGACGCACTCCAGCTTCACCTTTTCGAGCGTCTTACGCGTCGGCGCGTCCGCCTCCTCGCACGCCAACGCGATCCCCTCGTCAACAACCTTCTCGGCATCCGTGTACCGCGCCATTCCATTCAACGCCATCGCCTTTTTATACAGCGCCTTCAACTTGCTCGACGCGTCGTCGCGCGCCGCGCACTCGTACGCCTTGCTCGCATTCTCCAACGCCATCTCAAACACTCGCGCGCGAAGATAACACTCCGCCTTATTCGCATACGCGCTCCCATCCTTCGGATTCAGCTTCAACGTCTCATCGTACGCCGCGATCGCGCCCGCGTAATCGCCCTCGGCGAATTTCGCGTTTCCCTCGACGCGTCGTCCCTCCGCCTCCTCCACCTTTTGCGCCTTTCTCGATTGCGGGAGCACCGCCCCGAGTCCTTTCATGCCGAACATCGTCCCTCTGCGTCGCACTACGAAGCGCCTTGATCGTCGTCAGTCGTCCCCTCCTCGCCTCCTCGCGCGTCGCTCCCGTCTCGATGTTCTCGTTATCCACTCGCGCGGTCATGCATCATGCATCATCAACGTCCCGTCTCCCTCGTCCTCCCTCGCGCATCGATTCGGTCGTCTCATTCGCGTCGTCGACGCGAACGACCGCGCGCGTCCCCCGTCGTTCGTTCGATCGATCGCGCGTCGCGTCTCTTACCTCGTCGCCGGAGTGTCGCGCGCGAGACGAGGGCGCGCGCGGGACGATATCCGAAATGGTGGGACTCCACGACGGGTCGTGACCCATCACGCAGAGTTCTCTCGTAGTGCGCGTCCTCTGGAGCCTATGGAGGTGGTATGTATGATCACTGTCGTCTCGCGGTCGTCGCTCTCTCGTAGTGCGCGTCCTCTGGAGCCTATGGAGGTGGTATTTAGTCTCGCGGTCGTCTCGCGGTCGTTAGACGCGGCCGCGCGTCGAATCGATGGGCGCGTCGTCGACGACGCCCGCGAGCGTCGTCGCGCGCGCGTCCGTGCGCGTGCGCGCGCGAACGTCCCTCGTGAATCGATTGTCGAGCGCGTTCGCGGGGTCCGGAGTCGTCGTGCGGGACGAGGGGCGGGTGATCGTGGTGACGTGCGCGCACGTCGTTCGGTGCGCCGGACGAAGGAACGCGCTGTGTGTCGCGTTTCACGACGGCGGTGCGACGGTGAGAGGGCGCGTCGTGGGAGTTCACGCTGACCTTGATCTGGCGGTCGTGCATCTGGAGGAGGAGGAGGCGCGAGAGAGGGCGAAAAAGTGGTCGTTGGTGGTGGACGACGCGGAGGAGGCGCGCGCGGGCGAAAAGGTGTTCGCGGCGGGAACGCCGCAGGGCTACGCGAGAGCGGTGGCGTTCGCGCGCGGTGTGCGGGTGGGGAGAGATGGAGTGAGTCGAGGACGGGTGTTGGGGACGCACGGTGGGACGCACGCGATGCACGACGCGACGGTGTTGTCGGGACAGAGCGGCGGGCCGTTGTGTCGCGCGGAGGCGCCGGGACGACTGTTCGGCGTGCACAGTTTCGGGGATGCGTTTTACGGCGGCGCGCGAGACGTCGCTGTCATGGCGAGGAACGTGAGAGATATCGAGATATTCGAGAAGGGCGTCGATCCGGACGCGTACGAGACGAAGAGGGTGAATGAGATGATTTTCGCGTCGAGCGACGCCGCTTTGCGAGCGCTCGCGCCGGAATTGACGGCGAAAGAGCGCGCGTCGTGGATCTTTTAGGGACTATGCATGTAGTGAGTGTGTGTGCTCTTTGCGGACTACCTTGTTCTATTTTTCTAGGGATTGAACGCTCATTGCGATCGATCTACGCTACGTCGACGGCGCGCGTTCGTACGACGGACGCGTTTGGTAATCGTCCATGTACCGAACGTCCGACAGGTACAAGCCGTACGCGGGCGCCATCGGCGGCGCCTGCGAGACATCTTTGGCGTCGAGTAACTTTTGAACGTCGTCGACGGTTAAATCATCCGCGCCCACAGCCTTGAGCGCGCCGACAATGAGTCGAACCTGGTGATAGAGGAAACTGGGCGCGTCGACGCGAACGGAGATTCTTTGCTTGACGCCGCGCGCCTGCACCTCCGGCCACTCCGTCGTCTCCTCGACGACATCGATGCGGTTTATCGAACGTATCGGCGAACTGGCTTGACACCCGTTCGCTCGAAACGAGCTGAAATCGTGCTCCCCGACGAGTATCTCCGCCGCGCGCCGCATAGCGTCGACCCGCAACGCGTCCTCGCACGTCGCGAATCCCGCCCGCAGCGTCCTCACCTTGCCGTCGCGCGAGAGCGGTTTCCCTTCCCCGCGAGATGACCCGATGGCCTGCACGTACCACGCGCGTTGGTGATCAAACAGACTCCCCCCATCGTCTCTGTCCCCGACCGAGAGCTTGTACTCGTACAGACGCGAGACGGCGTCGTGTCTCGCGTGAAACGTCGGATTCAATTCATCCACGCGCACGCACTCCGTCACCCGCACCGCCGCACCGAGCTGTTTCAAATGATAATTTAAACCTCTTCGCACGCTCGTCTCGTCGTACGCGATCGTTCGACCGTCCTCGCCCGCGCGTCCGACGTCGAAGTGCGCCGAGTTTCTCGTCGCGTGCACGCCCGCGTCCGTCCTCGAGCTCCCGACGCACGTCACCGGTCCACGAGAGCCCGTGAATCGAGTCAACGCGTCGTCCAGCGCCCCCTGCACCGTGCGCACGGTGGCGTCGGACTGTCGCTGGAATCCGTGGAGGGCGCTCCCATCGTACTCGAAGAATGTGAGATATCGGGGAAGCGTCGCGGCGACGCGGCGAGACGCGCGCATGGCGGAGGGAGACGCTTCGACGGCGCGCGCGTCGGGTGCGTCGTCGAGTTTCGCTCGCTTGGAAGACGGCGGGGACTCGGGCATGCGCGCGCGCGAGTGGGGAGGCGGCGAATGCGCGAACGAGTCACTTTTTCACGCCGGGGGACGCGCGAAGACGGGGACGCCGGGGACGCCGGGGACGCGACGAAAGAATGGTCGTCTTCGTCGAATACATCGTTCACCGGGGAGTGTCACTATTCGTACGCGGACGAGGTACTTCCGCGCACGGCGGCGCGAAAGACGGCGCTGTGCGCGCCGCCGCTGACGGAGTCGTACTCGCGGCAGATGGCGTCGCGTTCGACGTCGGTGAGTCTGGAACGCAATCCCACGGAGAGCATGTCGAGCTCGGGCGCGTCGTCGGCGAATGGAAACGCGTTGAATAATTGTACGAGCTTGTCGAGCTCGAGCATGGTGTTCACGGTGTCGTTGGTTCGAATGCCCGCGCCCGCTTGAACGACGGCGCCGCGCACGCGCACCGCGACGTCCGCCATGACGACGGAGACGCATTTTCGTGGTTCGAGGTTGAGATCGTCCGAGAGACCGACCAAGAATTGACCGACCGGGGCGTTGAACGAACTCGTCGCTCCAGCGCGTCCGCTCATGGCGTCGGTTACGGCGTAATCCGCGGCGGCGCGGAAAATGGCGACGCGCGCGCCCTCGGGACCCACCGACTTGGCCGCGCACCCTCGCTCTCCCGCGGCTGCGCACGCGCTTCTGAAGTCCGCGAGATCTTCAGGGCTTATACCCGAGCCGTTCACGCGCTTCCGCGCCAGATTCGCGCCCTCCGTCCTGGCCGAGAGAATCAAAGACTCTTTCCGTCCCGGCGGCACGTATTGCGGCGACGGTTGCACCCACCACGCGGGCAAATCCGCCTCTGATTTTTTCGCCGCGTCGGACGACGACGCGGGCGCCTGCACCGACGCGCGCGGGCGAGACGCATCGCCCGGTAATTCGTCCAGCGCCCCCTCCAAACGACGTCGCTCCTCGCGATATCGATCCTCGCTCGCCGGCACCCACACCTGTCTCCCGCCGAGACTTCGATCGCCCACCCACCGACCCGGCCCTCGCGCGCCCGGCGGCGGCGGTCTCGAACCGCCCTTGAACACCCCTCCGATCGCGCCTCCGATCTTTCGCACCGGATTCTCCCCGTTGACGATTTTAAGCGCCACCCACGCGCACGCGAAAATCGCGCCCCACGCCGCCGCCGCGCGTCCGTACGCGCCGTACGGATTCGGTCTGTACGGCCGATGCGTCATCATCCCGCTCGATGCCGCGCCCATGCGCACCGGCGCATCGCTCGACGATCTCGGAAACGCGCTCTCTCGCGGGAGTAACGCGTCCACCGCCTTTTGCGCCGCCTTTTTCGCCTTGCGCCTCACCTTTTTCACGAACCTCTTCGCCTCGGACGTCTTCGCCGGGCGTCTCGCGCCCTCGGTCGCGCCCGCGGGCGGTCGATCGACGTGTTTCTTGACGTAATCGTCGAACTCGGCGTCGTGATCGCGCGTCTCGCGCGCCTTTCGCGCCTCTTTCTCGCGAAGTCGATTTTTCGGGCCCGCGCGCGCGGCGACGCGCCGTCGCGAACCCGGACGCGCGGTGACGCGCGCCGCACGCGCGGGAAACGCGACCGCGCGCGCGCGCGTCGACGCGCGCATCGCGAGCGACGGATCGATCGACGACGACGACGACGCGCGGGAGACGAGTTTTGACGCGTCTTTCGAGTCGGCGTCGCCGACGGGGACGAACGCCGGTCGAGACGATCCGAGACGCGCCGATGTCGACGCGCGCGAGGCGTAAAACGGTACAGTTCAGGTCGATCGTTCATCACTACACGACGCGCGAGCGAACGACGGTTAAATTTCCAACTTGCTCGACGTGCGTTCGACGCGAGGTCCGAGCGCGCTCTCGCGCGCGGCGAAATCTCCGCCGACGTCGCCGACGTCCAAATCATCCAAAGTCGTGTCCGCGACGCTCTGATCCAACACCCACTCCGCGTCCACACCGACCGTCGACATCGTCCCCATCGCCTCCGTCTCCGCGTCGTTCAATAACCCGACCCCGACGTCGAGCAACAACTCGTCCACCGTCGTCTCTCGCAACATGGCGCTCGTCATCGAATCGCTCTCCAACAGCGCCGCGTCCACGCTCGTCCCCACGCTCGACTCCAACATTGAAAAATCCGCGCACGCATCGTTCAGCTTCGCCTCCAATTCGATCGCTCGCGACGTTCGCTCCGCTTTCGTCTCTCCGAACACCGCGACGCGCGCGTCTCGCAGCGCGCGCCGCAATCCACCCTTGCCCGGACTCGGCGTCCCGATCTCTCGCATGTACGGTTGTCGCATCAATTCATCGATCGCGTCGTCCAGCGTGCGCGATTTCTTCTTGGCGAACACGATCCGTCTCGCGACGTCGAGCGCGCGTCTCCCGACGGCGACGGCGCCGAGGAGGAGAAGCGTCGGCGCGAGCGGGAGATTTTTGAGCGCATCCGTCGCGGCGGAGATGTCGACGCTCGGGAGCGCGATGTGGGGTACGGCGGGAGATGTGGACGCGCGACGACGGTCGCGACGGTCGCGGTGCGCGTGACGACGCGCGCGGTCGCGGTCGCGGTCGCGGTCGCGCGACATGACGCGCGAATCGGTGTGCGGATCGATGAGAATTGTGATGTTGGATTTTTAATGAACATTCATGATTTTTCATGAACATTCGTGATTTTCGGCGATGGTGACGACGAATGAGGAAAAGAGAGATCGTGCGTGGTGATACATAATGTACGCGCTTTCCGTCGATGGGTCACGCGGTGGACGACGCGTCGGTGAATGGATGGAAATCGCCGGCGTCGAGCGCCGCCGCGGATTTGCCGGGAAGCGGCGCGAAGAGACGGCGCGCGACGGGGTTGGCGTCGAACGCGGCGCGCGCCGCGCGCGGGGCGCGTGATTTCGCCTCTCGATACGACATGGCGGCGAATCGCGCGCGACACGCGGGTGAGGCTCGAGAGAGGACGGCGCGCGCGAACGCGCGCGCGTAGCGGGACGGCGCGTGTTCGGACGCGGCGGCGCCCGCGTCGACGCTCGATTTGGAACAACCGTGTCGATATCCCTTGGCGCCGAGCACGCGTTCGACGGTCGGTGGATGATGCGTCGTCGACGATCGCGCGGCGGTGGACGGCCCGGTGGCGACGAGCGAGAGCGGCGACGCCGCGCGGTCGCCGGCGACGACGGACGCGTACGAAGACAACCCGACTCGATCGTGTGGATCGACGACGACGCATCTCGGCGCCGGCGGCGCGTCCTCGCCGACGCCCTCTCGCACGCGTCGCGCGATGGCGCGCTCGAGCGCCGCGCGCACGACGCGTCGCGTCTCGGTGCGCGATTCCTCGGCGACGCGAGGCGCGCTGACGCACACCGACGTCAACCGCACGGGCTCGAGAACGACGTGACGCAACAGCTTCCCCTCCACGCCCTCCATCCCCCATCGACACAACTTATCGGAACAACTCAAACAAAACGACGGATCACCGCGTCCGGGCTTCCACCGAATCGCCCCGACCTCTTGCGTCGCCGCCTCGCGCTCGGAATCCGCGCCGCCGCCGCCGCCCGCCGTCGCGCCGTCGAAAATTTTCGCCCCCGTCGTCCCCGCGCCGCCGCCCATCGACCCCATCGTCTTCGCCCGTTTCAACCTCTCCCCACCCGCGATCGCGCTCGCCTCCTCGCGCCCCCGGCCGATCGACCCGTCCCTCTCCGCCGGCGCGTCGAACACGCTCGCGTCCCCGCACGGCGACTGACTGCAATACGCGTGCACCTCCACCCCCGATCGCATCTTCACGAGAACGATCCCACCATCACCCCCCGCACCGCTCCCTTCGCGATCCACCTTCACGAACACGCTCGGTTTCCCATCGAGCGCGCTCTCGTACTCCTCGCACAACCACCTCCGAAACGCGCGTCTCGCCAACGTCTCCGCGTGACAATCCCCGACGACGTCCCCTCGCGTTCCTCGTCCGCGCCTCGCGACGCATTTCGTCCCCGTCGCCCACGACGCGACGCTCACGCGCGGGTCCCCGTCGCGCGCGCGCGCGTCCCTCTCGACGACGACGAAGGCGGCGAACGCGGTGTACGACGAGGACGATGATGATGCGTCTCGAGCGTGCGCGTCGAGCGTCTCGAGCGCGCGCGCGCGCACGAGCGCACCGATGCGATTTTCGTCGACGCGCGCGTCGCTCGACATTGGTCCAACGTCGCCTCGCGCGCGCGACAGACGAGGGATGACGCGACGAATCGAATCGCGCGATTGTCGACACTTTTCGACGTGCGATCGATGATGCGCGCGACGACGATCGAAACGACGCGCGCGACGCATCGCTGGACGTCGACGCGACGCGCGAAAATTCTCCGCGCGCGCACGCGCGCCTTCGTGCCCCCGCTCGTCCCCAATCCCGACGCCGACGACTCGCACCGTGCGACGAATGCTGACGCGGCGCCGACGCTTCCGAACATCGCGCGCGCGCTCGAGTCCCACGGGTGGGCGATCGGCACCGAGCGCGGATACGACGACGATCCGCACGCGTTTAAGATTTATCGCGTGCGCGATGGACGACGGGCGATGGAGGCGCTCAGAGACGCGCTGAGGAAGGAGGAGGAGAGAGGGTGTCGAATTCGGAGAGAGACGCAGACGGTGTATTCGGTGTGTTGCGCGGGCGTGCGGAGTCGATTGAACGAGGGGAAGGGGGAGGTGGTGGTGGAGATGGCGTGTGATTCGGAGGATTCCGTGGGTGGGTTCGTGGAGAAGGCGAGGGTGATCGAGGAGGCGATGAAGAGGGGGTCGGGGAGACGGTCGACGTAGGGCTCGCTCGCGGTTTGTCTTTGTGATGCGATGACTTCCATTTTTTGCGTTTAATGAATACTGCTGATGTACGTAGGTATACAGGATGAATTGGATGTCTGTCGTCTCGTTCGACGGGCCGAGGCGCGCGCGCGTCGCGGGTTCTAGGTCAGCCGCGACCGGCGCGGCGCGTTTTGCGCGCCGACGTCGGCAAAGAGGCACCGATGGACGCTTTTCGTTTGGTCGCGCTTCGCGTGAGGCGGACGACTTCGTCGGCGGTGTTTGCGAGTGTGCGCACGTTTTCGTCGTCGTTCCACGCGTCGTCCATGCTCAGACGAGGGGGATCGTATTGAGACGAAGGTTGTTGCGAGGCGTTCGCCTCGTCCCACGCGCCGCCGACGGGCGTCGCGTCGTCGACGTCCGTCGAGCCCGTGAGCACGCGTGCGCGCCGCTTGAGCGCGGCGATGGCGGAGGCGGAGTCCGCGGTGGCGCGCAGACGCCATCGCTCGAGTTCGGAAGCGGCGCCGGCGGCGTCGACGCCGCTCGAAGACGCGTTCGCGCCGAAATCAAACGCGATATTCTCCATCGGCGCGCGCGCGACGTACACGTTGTTCTCCGCATCGAAGTGTTGATACTCGAGATTTTTGAGAAGCATCGGTCGGCCGCACTCATCGTGCGCGGCACCGAAGAGATTCGCGGACGATCCCCAGTGCTCGGCGGCGACGAAACTACCGTCGTCGTACCCGGTGATCTCCACCGCGATGAGATGCGCGTCTTCGCCTCTATCGATGGCCGCGGAGTCGATGCAAAAGATCCACTGCGACATGCGTCCACGCTGCGTCGACCTCGCCGGGCCGACGTGAATTGCGCACACGAGAGCGTCGAATTCGTTGCGCGGGACGCCGGATCGAGACAAGTCGCCCAAATCCGCGGCGGCGCGTACGCTCACGCACCTCCACGTCGTCTCGCTATGCGCCAAACGTCTCGACTGAATGGCTTCGAGCGGTATCGGTGTCCACTGCGTGTAACGCGTCGTGGAGAGACCGAGCTCTCGATCGTGACACCCGTTCAGTCGTGGTTTGAGCGCCGTCACGGCGAACGCTTGCCCGGGGCGCACGTTGTCTAAAAATCCCTCCGCTGCGTCCCACACCGTCAACACCGCGCTCGTCGGGTCGCGCGCGAAAGGACCGCGGTATGATTCGTGACCGGGGACCGGATTGAAACCGACGACGTTCAAACGAATGAGGACGCTCGTCCGTCGTTCGTACAAATTTTTCTCTTCGAGCGCCTCTCTCACGACTCGCTCAGAATCCAACTCGCCTCCGTTTCCCCATCCGCCCACTCCATTTCTCATGGCGTCTTGTAAATCATGCAGCGCCCGCTCGCGCGCGGCTTCCCACTCGTTCCTCGCGCGCTTCTCCGCGAGTCCGCAGCGCATGATGAACTTGTCACCGTCTCGTCTCTCTTGGTACATTTCGGGATACGCGTGTCTGACATAAATCAACATTCGCGGAACGACGCCGCCCTCGGGATTGACCGCGCGCAGAGGAATGGTGAGATTGTACGGCACGCGTCCGAGCGTCGCGTCCCACGGCGCGAGTCTCGCGCCGTTGACGTGAAAGCACAGGTACGCCATCTCCGCCTCCTCGGAGAGCGGCGACACGGCATCCGCGACGCCGCGCAGTTCCGCTCCCACGGAGAATATTTTACATCCCACGCGCAAACGTCCATCGCGCACCTTTCGCGTGAGCTTGGCGTCGAGCCTGGCTCGAATGCCGTACCATCCGTCGGACACTTCGATCTCACACATCGTCGGCGCCGCGCCGAGTCGCGTCGGCACGCTCGTCATAGAACGAATCGCGCTCACCACGAAGACCGCGGGCGCGCCCGGATTGTCGTCTTTCTCGAGAATGCGTCTGACGTGCGATCGTTCGGCGCGGTTGATCTCGCGCTCGTACTTGTACAACATGCGCTGCAACACAGCGGACTCGCTCAACACACCGAACGCGTACGTTTCCGGAAACGCTCTGGCCACGCTCGCGAGCGTCCACATGATCCATTTGTACGCGTTCGACACCCACTCGTTCGTCAAGAGAGATTCGCTCGCCCCGGCTTTGATCATCGACTCTCGGATCTCTCTCCACCCCACGAGACCTCGCTCGACGCTCGGCAAACGAAGCGATTTCGCCGTGTCTGCGCCGAGCGTTCGCACGCACGTGTCGACAAACGTCGGTCGCGCCTGGTACGGAAGTAATCCATTGAAAAACGTACACAACGGCGCGCGCATGCCCATGCGCGCACGTGCGGCGAACATGTCGTGAACGGGTGCGCTGGCCTCCTCGCCGCGCCTCGAACGTGCGGGTTGGCGAGGAGCGCTCGCCACCGTCTTCGGGCCGAGTTTGGACATCGGCGGCGTGAACGCGGCGCCCGTTTTCATGGGCGGTGTGAAACCCGGCACTTTGCCCGTCGCCTTGCGCGCGACGGGAAGCGATTTCGGCGTCTTGAACGAGGGTTGCGGAAAGTTCTCGTATGGCCGCTTCGGCGTATCGACGGATGCGTCGTTCTGGTCGTCTCCGGCATCGTCGAACATCGATCGAGATTTGCGCATTGCCGCTTCGCTCACTTCCAGCGCCGTACCTGCGGCGGTTTGAAACGCCAATCCACCGCCACCTTCCGCTTTGGGCGAGTTCGCGCGAACCGACGCGTCAGCGTCGTCGTCGAACATGGCGCGCGCGCGTCGCATCGCGTCGTCCGACACGGCGATGCTCGCGCCCCCACCGGTCGAGAAGAGCGAATTCGCGACCGGCGACGGCGACGGTCGCCCGTCGTCGTCTCCGAACATGGCGCGCGCGCGTCGCATCGCGTCCGCAGACGCCGCGATCGGCGCCCCCGTCGCCGCCGACGTGAAAAATCCCGCGGCGTCTCTCGTCGTCGCCGGCGTCTCCACGGCGGCTCGAAACGTAAACGCGTCGTCGTCCGCATCGTCTAATCTCGGCGTCTCCTCGACGCGTCCGACGTCGCGTCGAGGTTCGCTCCCATCCGCGCGCGCGATCACCTGTTTCCCATTCGCCGTCGTCAGCGTCAACGCCGTCGGCGTCGGCGCGTCCAAATTGGCGTACGGCGTCGCCAAGTGTCTCTGCATGATGACGAACGGGCTCGCCTCCGGTCGCGTAGATTTCGGCACCGATGCCATCGACGCACCGCCATCGTTCCGTCGAACCATCGGCGTCACCGCCGCGCGCGTCTCCTCGTCGTCGTCTCTCATGTACGCGAATCCCGTCCTCTTCCTCCCCGTCGTCGCCCCCGTCTCCGGCGTCGTTCTCTGCGTCTTCGGCCACGCCGGCGTGTGCGCGAACGGATTCGCGTACCCCATCGCTCCCACGCTCACTCCCGGCGACGGTTCATCCATCATCACCCCCAATCCGCTCACCGTCGGACTCGCGCCCGCCGCGTCCGCGTTCGCGTTCGCGTCTTCGTCTCTCCCGCTCGCCGTCGGCACTTCCGTCTCCGGCACGCGCGGGCGCGCGTCGTCATCGATCCCAACGCTTTCCGGCACCATCGATCCGTTCACCGGTCCGACATTCACCTCCCTCGCGTCGCGACGTCCATCGTTTTCGTCGTTTTCGTCGTCGTCGTCGTTCGGAATCGAATCGACAGCTCCCTCGACGTTCAAATCATCATCATCACCACCATCCGCGTCCGCCTCGCGCTTTCGCCTCGCGTCGTCGTCGACGACTTCATCCACCGCGCGTCCGTGCGCCCGCGTCGCGAGCTCTCTCGCGCGCGCGACGAGCGTCGCGAGCGGCGTCGCGTCGACATCGAAACGTCTCGTCGTCCGAGAAGACGACGTCGACGCGTCGTCGTCGTCGTTCGCGCGCGCGCGCGTCGACGGCGAGACGCGCGCGACGTCGCGCGAGACGACGAACGAGACTCGGCGCGAGACGCGCGTCGGTCGACGCGCGTCGCCGGTGCGACGCTCGCGCATCGGCGGGCGTCACGCGTCACACACTGACGCCATGTCGCGCGTCATCTCTCTCGCGCGCGCGTCGTCGCTCGCGCGTCCGTCGCTCGCGAGACTCGGTCGCGGGACGACGACGGCGCGTCGCGCCCGCGCGAGCGCGAGCGCGAGCGACGCGGACGCGTTCGTCGAGCGACTCGCGGCGCATCAGCGCGAGGCGGCGACACTTTCACTCGCGGATGAATCGCGCGTCATCGTCGACGGTTCGAGCGTGGGGACGCTGTCGACGATCGGAAACGCCGACGCGGGCGCGCTGGCGGGGTTTCCGTGCGGAGGTGTCGTCGCGTACGCGTCGGATGCGGTGGATGGGTTGCCGATCTTCGCGTTGTCGTCTTTGTCGCGACACGCGCGAGACGTCGCGGCGGATGGACGCGCGACGCTGACGGTGACGAGGGATGGGTTCGAGGACGTCGGCGATGGACGAGTGTCGCTGAGTGGGTTTGTCGTCGCGGTGGAGCCGTCGACGGTGCGGGAGACGTATCTCAAGAAACATCCGGGGGCGTATTGGGTCGATTTCGGCGACTTCACCTGGTACAAGATGACGGAACTGTTGGCGTGTAGAATCGTGGGTGGATTCGCTCGAGCCGGGAGCGTGAGCGCGAGCGAATACGCGGCGACGAAGAGCGATCCCGTGGCGGCGTTTTCGGCGCCGGTGTGTTCGCACATGAACGCGGATCACGGCGACGCGTTGCGCGCGATGGCCAAGCACTACGCGGGCGTCGACGCGGACGAGGTGGTGATGCGTTCGATCGACGCGCTCGGGATGAATTGTCGAATGATCAAGGATGGGGAAAAGTACGGCTTGCGGTTACCGTTCGAGACCCCGGCGGTCGGGCGGAAAGAGGTCAAGGAACAAATCGTTCTCATGACCAAGGCGGCGGCGGCGGCGGCGAGCGAATCGTCGTAAACGAACGCGCGCGATCGAACGTTCGACGCGCGTCTGCGCGTACCTCACTCCGCGGCTTTATTTTATTTTGATTCACCGTGACGCTTTAGTCTGTTCGACGCCGCGCATCTCCCTCTCTTCCTCTGACGACCCGCGGCGTCCCGGCGAGCCCGAACCGCACACCGCGGCGACGCACGCCGCCGACGTCCGCGCGTGCATGCCCGTGGTGTCGTTCGTGTATCAAAAATCGTCGAGATCAAAGCCTCGAGAGGGCGCGGACGTGTGCGAAATAAAGTGTAAGAAGCTCGCGTGCGCCATTCAAAAGTGTATTTCTCGACTTCCCACGACGCGTTCGAGGACGAGCGCGGCGACGGTGGACACGTCGGCGTGCCAAGGCAGCGTCGATAGGTATAACGCCTGTTGTGAGAGAGCCAAGGCGCTCGAGGAGACGCGGCAGAGGGAGGACGAGGGACGGTGATCGACGATCGTCTCGGGGAAGGGGACGCTTTATCCGTCGAGGAACGGGACGGGACGACGGCGACTATGATGTCGACGAGGTCGGTGGGCGCGGCGTCGCGCGCGCCGTGCGCGGCGCGTCGACGATGCGCGTCGACGCGCGCGTCGGCGGGGCGCGCTCGAACGGCGACGCGCGCGGGCGGCGACGGCGAAGAGACGCCGTTCACCAACGCCGACGCGTTTTCGGCGCTGAGCGGGTTGAAGCAAACGGGCGCCGACCCGTTCGCGTCGGGCGCGGCGCGCGCGAGACCTATGGAGGCGGAACGCGCGGTCGGGTTCGTCAAGTCGGGCGTCGACGCGACCAAGTTGCCGTCGACTCGCGACTCGGACGCCATATTGAAGCGTTTCGACGATACGCAGCGACGCGAGGGCACGGAGGCGGCGGTAACAGCGTGTGAACGCCCGGCCATGGAGCGTTCCACGCGAGCGCTCGCGTCCCGAGCGTCGAGGGTGATGCTCGGTATTTGTGCGCCCTCCGCGGAAGACGGTTTGGCGTCGCTCAAGACGTGGACGGCGGAGTTGGGATTACCGAAAGGAAAGTTGCACGGCATGGACAGAGACGGCGTGCCGGTGGATCCCCCGAAAGGTGCGGTGTTCATCAAGTACAACTCGCTCTCGGGCGACGCGTATATTTCTGGTTACGGTGGCACGTTTCGTGGGGTGTTGTTCACTCCGGAACTCGAAGACGCGGCGTTTCGTCAATACGGCTACCTGCCGCTGGACGTGCTCACAGGGCACTAGTGCGTGCGCGGGAAGAGATGGGACGCGTTTTGTGTATTAGCTACGTAGAATTCTAATCAACGTTAGTTGTCGCTACCACTCGCTCTCGCGATAATCCTTGAAGAATTGGCCGTACGGAAGCGGCCACGTCGCTGGAGGATCCATGCAGCCTTCAAACACCGGAGCGATGACGCGCGCGGCCGCGTCTTCTTCATCGATGGGCGTCTGGAACGACTGTTCCGTTGCCAATCGTGCCGCCTTCTCTAAGGGATTCTCATCGTTGATCCATCCCGTGTCGACCGAGTTCATGTAAATTCCGTCGCTCGCGTAATCTCTCGCCGAAGTCGCCGTCATCATGTTGAGCGCAGACTTGGCCATGTTACTGTGTGGATGAAATACCGTTTTGTGACGATAAAATTTACCCTCCATCGCCGAGACGTTGATGACGAACGCCGCGGCGTGCTTGACGCCCGTTTCCTTATCCATGGCGACGGTTCGCGCGAGAAGCGGTCTGAGCTTGCCGTTCAGCACGAAGGGCGCCGCGGCGTTCACGGCGAGCACTTCGAGCAACTCCGGGGTTTCAATTTCACCGAGCCGCATCGTCCACGAGTTTTGCGCGCGAAGATCGACTTGCTGGCCGTTGACGTCCAGAGCGCCCTCGGGAAAGTGCTTGTTTGATTCGTCCTTGTCGGAATCGAGCAACTGTAACTGAGACATCGCCGCCGAAGGCGCCATCCAACCCGCCTCCTTGAACTTTTCACCCTGTTTCCAATCGCTCAACGCCTGCGGCAACGAACCTTCGTCCGCGTTTGGAAGGAATTCGCATCTATCGTTCGCCCCGGCGAGCGCTCGCGTGAATCCCGAGCGCGCCTCGCCCTCGAGCAAGTGCTTGTAATACGCCGGAGGCCTTCGAATGGTCTGACAGGCGTTGTTCACGAGCACGTCCAGTCTCGGCAGCGTCGCGTTCAGATGTGCGCACAACTTTTCCAGTCCCGGAAGATCGCGCAAATCCATCGCCAAAATCTGTAATCGTCCGATCCACTCGCTTGCGTCCGCCTCCTTCTCGAACCGCTTCAACGCGTCGATGGGAAACCGAGTCGTCGCGATCACGCTGGCTCCTGCGCGAAGAAGTTTGAGCGCTATTCTATACCCAATCTTCACGCGCGCGCCGGTGACGAGACAAAACTTCCCTCGCATGTCCGCCGACTGCCCGCGCTTTTCCCAGTTGAGCTCGGCGCACTCGGGACAGAGCGACGCGTAAAAATGATGCACCCTTCGATACCGCCTCTTACACACGTAACACGAACGCAAGAGATTAAACTCCTCACTCTCGCTCCTTTCCTCGTCCCTCGCCTCGCTCCCGTCCTCGTTCGCCGCGATCATCCCCCCCGCGCCGCCGCCGCTCGCGTCCCCGCACGCCACCCCGTCCGGCACCAACGGCAACGCCCCGCACGACGCGTTCGACCCCTCCAGCGCCGCCAATCGCCGCAGCCGCTCGTTACGAAGCGCTGTCTGATCCAATCTCGCGCGATCCGCCGCCTTCTCCGCCATTTTCCGTCGATTTCGCTCCTTTTTCGGCATTTTCGCCGCGACGTACTCCCTCCTCGACATGCCGTGAAACATCTTCCCGTGCATGCGCTCGATGAGCGGCAGGAGCGCCCTGCGCAGGGACTTGTGTTTCGGATGCTCCAACACTCCCATCGTCGTCGCGCGCGCGCCGTCGGTCGACGCGTCCGGGTCCTCGCGCGCGCGCGCATCGTCCCCGTCGGTGGCGCCGGCGGCCGGCCCGCGCGCGCACATCTCGAGCACGCGCACCGCCACCGCGAGCTCGTCCGCGGTGAACCCGCGCCAGGCGTCGAGTTCGCTCGCGTTTCGTTCGTCCGCGCGCGCGTCCGCGACGGACGCGCGCGGGGACGGCGGTGACGACGCCATGACGACCGCGCGACACTTTTTGACGAATGCTCGCGCGCGACACACGCCGACGCGCCGACGCGCCGATACGCGCGCGCATCGCCCGCGCGCGCGGCGAGCGTCGACGCGCGATGTCGTCGTCCGAACGCGCGTACCGACGCGCGTCGTCGGGCACGCTCCTGCGCGTCGCGCCCGTGTTTTCGGAGGAGGAGGCGAGAGGCGCACTGCTCGGCGCCGTCGTCGAGCGCGCGCGCGAGCGCGCCGAGGTGGACTCGTACGACGAGACGCGGCGAGCGGTGACGTACGCGTTCGCGTCGACGTCGGCGTGCGCGCGCGCGTGCGAGGGGCTTCGGGCGGAGACGCGCGCGGAGACGCTGGGACGCGACGTCGCGCGAGGCGACGCGACGTGGACGTGCGGGTTCAGCGAACGAGCGATGACGAGGGCCGATGAACCGACGCCGACGACGGCGAGGCGATCGGTGGAGCGATTGGACGTGCGTGGATTGAGTCTGTTGATTGATTTCGTGAGCGAGGAGGAGGAGAAGGAATTGGCGGCGTTGGCGGCGGCGGCGGGCGACGAGACGCGTCTGGCGAGACGACGGGTGAAACATTTCGGTTACGCGTTCGATTACGGCACCAGGGATGCGAACGTGGCGGTGGAGGCGATACCGGAGTTGGTGATGCGCGTGTTGCGGCGGTTACCGAAGGAGACGCCCGGGTACGAGAGCGCGATGCGGTGCGACCAGGTTACGGTGAATGAGTATCCGCGAGGCGTCGGATTGGCGCCGCACGTGGACACGCACAGCGCCTTCGGACCGACGATCTTGTCGTTGTCCCTGCTCGGCGACGCGGTGATGGAGTTTCGGTCGAGTGGGGAAGAACATCGAGCGCTGTTTCTGCCGAGACGATCTCTGCTCGTTATGCACGCCGACGCGAGGTATCGATGGCAACACTACATTCCGCATAGGAAATTCGACGACGTCGAGGGCGCGAGCACGCCTCGAGGTGAGGTGAGATTGTCGTATACGTTTCGCGAGCGACGACACGGGCCGTGCGAGTGCGAGTTCCCGTTACAGTGCGATTCCCGCGGAGGCGTGGAGTCAAAGTGTAGCAAAAGAAGAGCCGGCGAGACGCAACGGTTCTCCAACGCTGTGGGAGACGCACGATAGATGAGTAGAAGAGTTGTAATTTGTACAGTATGATGTTGTAGAACACGGCTTTCGATCGCACGATACTCTGTCTTAAAATACTGACTATGGTACAGTACCTTTGCTGCTGCTAGAAGTGGTTGCTTAGTTGAAGTCGCGCGCGAGACTGAAGTGGAATCGGGCATTGCCTTGGTCGTTCCTGGCGTAATCGATGCGAATCGGAAGGCCACCGGTTTCCAACATGCCGGCGACGCCGTAGCTGTATCCGCTACCGGGCTTGCCGCGCGTTCCCGCGGGATCGCCGAGGACGGAACTGCCAGAGTGCAAGTCGCTGCCGTAGTCGAAGAATGCGGCTGCCGTGAACATGGGAGTGATCGGAACGCGAGCTTCCGCGCTCCCCACCACGTACTTGCGTCCGGTACCGATGGCGCCGTCGTTGTACCCGCGCACGCTCGTGGTCCCACCGATGGCGAACGCTTCGCAAGGAGGCAAATCACCGATGACGCTACCACCCTTGGAGCTCAAGACGAGCTGCACGGGGCCAGGAAGCGGATCGATGGAGAGCAGATTGAAGGACCGCTTCGCCTTGGCGATCATGCGCGTGTAGTTGAGCCATTGCGGTTGCAGGGGGAACGCCTGCTCCGCGCTCAACATCAGCTGCGCCGCGTTCGAGCCGCTATACGTGAAACGAAGATGCGAGGAGAGCGCGGTGTCGTGCTTGGTGCCGCTGAAAGTCACCGGCGCGCCGTACGCGTCGAAGAGCGAATGGTTGCCGTCGTTGTCGAGCAAAGAGTTGCGCTTGAAGTCGACAGAAAACGTACCGTTCCAACCGTTCAATAGAGGGCGCGAGTGTTCAATGCCGGTCCCGAGTCTTTGCAGCGACATCTCGCTGAGACCGGGGGAGGTGATGTCGGGTTGGCCGCCGTCGACGTTGCTCGCGCCGACGCCGTGCGTCGATCTCACGCTGCTATCCTCACTTCTGACGCTGATCACTCGAGATGTTCGCGTCGGTCCGAATCCCACCCATGGATCTTGATACTGCACGTTGGCTTGAGGACGCACGACCGTGAGACCGCGGCCGCCCTTTCTCGGCGTCGCCTCGACGCCGAGGTTGAGCATTTTGCCCTCCCCGAACAAGTTGGTGTGGAAGGCGCTGAAGTGACCGGCAACGCCGCTAAATATCCCTTCAGACAACCCCCTGGCACTCATACCCCCACCACACGTCACCCCCTTCATCGACTTTTCTCTGAGAGACAACATGAGCGTTCGCTTGTTGATGGCGGTGCCTCCGCGCTGGGGCATGGCCAAGCTCACTTGCGGATCACCGAATCGCGGGTTTTGCGCCTTGAATCTATCCAACGCTTCGCGCACACGATACGCGTTCAGTGTTTTCGCGTTTTTGATGCTCTCAAAGTACGGCAACACGCTCTCAATCTTACTCATGACTTTGTTCTCCTTTCCAGTCTTGGCGTCGATGGACGGTTCGATGTCGATCTTCACCTCGTCGACGACGGCGTCGATGAACCCGAGTCTCAGCACGCCATCGCTCGTGTCTTCGATCATTCGACAGTCCTCGAACGGCGTCGCTCCCTTTTGCTGCGATAAGTACACTCGGAAAGAGTCCAACGTCTGTAACAACTCGTTGTGATTGATGGGCTTGCCGAACATCGGCCGAAACGCATCCTCTACGATCGTCACCGGCACGCTCTCCAAGCCGTGCAACTCGACCCCGCGCAGCGTCTCGAACGGCACCACCTCAAACGTCACTCGAAGACCGTCTCTCGTATCCTTGGCTCGCGCGCGAACCTCTTTATAAATGCCGATGCTTTGAATCACTTTGCACTCCGCCGCCACCTCGCGCGCTCGATACGAATAGTTCGACTTGAGCGTCATCACCTCGCGGATCTGCGCCTCCTGTTCCGGCGTCGCCCCCACGACGTCAAACGCACAGATCAACAACGGCTTGTCGTCGTCCATGCTCTCGACGTCCGCGCCGTCCGCGGTGAATTTGCCGCCCTTGGCCGCGCCGGCATCCGCCGATCCTTTCTCCTCCTTGGTCGCGCGCGCCACGTCCGCGACCCGACGCACCGGTCGTCGCCGCGCGCTCGCACCATCTCTCGCGCGTCGCGCCGTGGACGCCGACGCGCTCGCGAGAGCACCGTTCGCGCGACTCGCGACGCGCGAGAGAGTCGTTCGAACAGCTTCGAACGGCGTCGAAAAGGGCGCCGCGCGCGCGCCGTCGTCTCGCATGACGGACTCGAGACGCACGAGACGCGCGCGGGGTCGCTCTTTCGATCGATCGAACGCGCGCGTCGTCGACGGACGCACGAACGACAACGTGTGGCGCGCCATCGTGATCCAATCGAAGACTGCCCTGGACTTCGCGTCGACGAAATCGGGCGGGAGCGAAGCGCGGGGATGCCGTTTTAATGTGAGTGTGTGTGTGCTATTGTACAAGTTCAATCTTAAAGCGACTTGAAGAAATGAGAACGTGTGTGGATATCGCGCGATATCCGAATAAACCTTTCGTCGCGACCGCGATCGGTCGCGAACGCGACGCCTCCAAACGGGGAGACGACGCCAACTAAAGCAATCAAAGTCGATGTATTGTGAAGAGCGGTGCGCGGAATAATTATTTTTCCTCGACATTTCGCAGATCAAACATGCGCTCGAGTGCGTGCATGTTCACGAGCGTCATGGCGACCGCCGTCGGGTCGGAACCGTCCGAGCGAAGCGCGGCCATCGGGCCGTGCAACAGCTTGTTGACTATGCCTCTCGAGAGCTCTTCGACGGCCTTCTTTTGCTTGTTGGTCAAACCATCCCCGAGCTTGGCCAACGCCTTGTCTAACTCTGCGCTGCGAATGTTTTCAGCCTTTTGACGTAAACGCTTGATGGTCGGAACGGTTTCCAGACTGTCCCTCCACGCCTCAAAGTTGCGTTGCTCCTCTAATAAAAGAGCCTCCGCCTCTTTGGCCGCGGCTTCGCGCTTCGCCTTGTTGAGCTCCGCGAGCTCCTTCAAGTCATCGACGTTGTAAACTACCGTATTCGCATCTTCGCTGCAGTTGGCGTGCACGTTACGCGGCACCGCAATGTCCACCAAACGTCTTTTACCTTCGACGATGTCGCCGCAGACGTCCATGGCGGCCAAGTCGTCCTTGCAAATGATGGGATCGACGGCGCTGGACGCGGTGAAAATCACGTCGTGTTCGCCAGCGAGCGTCAAGAATTGATCCATGAGTTCGATGCGCATGTTGACCTCCGGAAACTCCTCAGCGAGCGCCTCCGCGCGCGGTCTGGTACGGTTGACGATGGTCATCTCGGAGCATCTCTTGGACGCCAAGTGCTTGACCAAGAGCTTGGACATCGTACCCGCGCCGACGATGAGCACCTTGACCCCTTCAAAGGATTGGGACGGTAACTTCATCTGCACGAGTTCCGCCGCTGCCGAAGACACGGACACCGCACCAGACGCGATGGAAGTTTCGCTCCTCACGCGCTTACCCGCGGTGATGGCCGCCTTGAACAATCCCGTCAAGTGTCGACCGAACGGCTTTTCCTTTTCACCCATGGCGAACACAGACTTGACCTGAGCCAAAATCTGACCCTCACCCATCACCACGGAATCCAAACCACCGGAAACCTTCAACAAGTGACCAGTGGACTCGCGATCCTTGAGCACGAACAAGTGTTCTCGCAACTCCTCCACAGCCACGCCCGAGTGCTTCACCATCCAATCCTCGACTTCTTTGAGTCCGCGCTCGTAGCTCAACGCGACGACGTAAATCTCCATACGGTTACACGTGGACAAGATACCAGCCTCTTCAATGTGCGGATACGACGTGAGATCCTTCACGGCGTCACCCCACGCCTCGGCGGGCACCGCCATCTTTTCCCGAATCTCCACCGGGCAATTGTGAATGCTCAACCCGACGGTGACGATGGACGACTTGCGTTCGCTCTCGTACGCTGCGCGCGGTAAAAAATCAAATCACTCGTCAGTCATCGCGCGCGTGATTTCCTCACCATTTCCTCGTCTTCCTCTTCTCTTTTTCCCACACCATCCACGCCTCCTCGCCTCTCCCCGCGCGTTCATTCATTCATTCGCGCGCATTCTCTGGATAAGCGTCCCGGCGTATCTTGCCGAGTCGCGATCGGACGCGTCATCATCGTCTCGTTCTCTCGTCCCCCGCGACGTCGTGTACCGCGATCGAGACGCGCGAGCGAACGCATCGATGTACGCACGATTTCCTCCGAGCGCGGCGAGCGCCTCGAGCGCCTTGGCGCTGTCCACGACGGCGTCGCTCACGCCCGCCGGACGCAGTTGCACGTCGGGTCGCGCGGGCGCATCCGTCCCGCGGTCGGCGGCGGTGTTTTCGCTGTCGACGACGGCGCGAGCGACGGTGAAGCGTCGCGCGCGGTGCGATTGGGCGACGGTTTTATTCGTCGTCCGATGCGCCGCGCGGACGCACGGCGCGGCGGTCGCGGCGCGCGTCGTCGTCGCGGACATGGCGCTCGTAGAGTCTCGAGCTCGGTGCGGGTGGCGTGCTTCCCCTGGGCGGATCGCGTCGTGGAACGACGCGTGTGCTCGTCGCGTGGGTTTCCCGACGAGTGGAGTCGACGGTGAAAAACGCGTGTCGCGCTGTGTCGCGTCGACGGGGGCGTGCGCGCGCCGCGAGTGCTCGCGAGTCGACGCAGAGTGCCGCGCGCGAGCGCGCGCGAGCGCGAGAGGACGCCCTGGCGCGGTATCCGACACGGTTATCGTGATCTATTTTTAGATCTGTGCATTGTGTGTACATTATGGTTAATATGTCCGATGTTGATATTTATGAACGCCCGATATCTTAAAAGTAGTCTGAAAGCATCGCTTGATGGTCTTTAAAAGTGTACAAGGCGTAAGATCGCGACAGGCGAGATGGCGAGATCGCGTATCT
>MDTE01194581.1_pt1 | contig 37698 bp, 30 predicted proteins | sample 811231 | NCBI WGS metagenome assembly MDTE01 (sample SAMN05326651, study PRJNA326480) | marine metagenome | isolation source: seawater | place: Indian Ocean: Red Sea | collected 2010 | reverse complement strand
TCTACTGCCTGTCCGTCAACGATGCTTTTGTCATGAATGCTTGGGGGCGCTCCCAAGGGATTGAGAACGTTAAGTTGATTCCTGACGGCTCTGGAGAATTCACGCGTAAGATGGGCATGTTGGTGGCCAAGGACAATCTTGGCTTTGGAATGCGGTCCTGGCGCTACGCCGCCATCGTTAACGATGGGGTTGTCGAGGCTTGGTTTGAAGAGCCCGGTTACTCCGACAACTGTGGGGACGATCCCTATGGCGAATCGTCTCCGCAGACCCTGACAGAGGCTCTCCAGGCTGTAGCTTGATCTAGCCTGTCTAACTCCGTTCAGGGGCGAAGATGGATATATTCGACCAGCCGAACAAACCGTTGTCAGAATCGTTTGAAGACAGCGCATTCGCTACGAACTCCGCAACAAGGTTGCCTCGCAGACGCAAGCTTTGGGACATCGACAAGGGATACCATTGCTCGATCATCGGGACCTGCTTGAGCGTTGCAACTCTGTGCAAGCTACTCACGAAAGCCGGTATGCAGTTTGAATCTGGCGCCACCGACTACGAGATGCACGGTTTCTTCGTGCGCGCCATGTCGTCAAAGAACCCAGCCGATAAACGATTGGCTCGGTTGGTCAACAATGCACTCGACAAAACCCATGCGAAATCCATCGCCAGCTATCACAACGAAATTACTTCAGAGGGTTTGCTGCATCACTGGGAGCAGGCCATCTCTTCCGGTGATATTCCCGGGCCCTATTGGGCTATGCTTAGTCATCCAGTGATGTGCGAACCGCTTGCAACCAGAGTACATGGCGAAGTGCACATGCTGTCTCATATCTCTGGTGCAGCGAACCACGCAGATATCAAACGGCTTCGCACATTGGAAACTGAATCAGCTAAGTTAAGGAAACGGGTGAAGCTCGCAGAATATAAATTTCGGCAGCGTCTAATGGAGCGTGACGAAAAGATCGCCACTATGGGAAAGTGTCTGGCAGCCGAACGTGCGGCGTACAAGAAATTGCAGCAGCAGGCAGCTACGACTGTGCCGGGTAGATCACAAAAGTTCACACGCCTGCAGATGTCTTTGGCTGACGAACAGCGAAAGGTCCGGCGCGTGAGTGCAGTCACCGATCGGCAGCAAGTCGAACTCCGCCGTCTGAGAAAAGATTGCGATATTCTGGCGCAACAAATTGAACAACGCGACGGGGAGTGCCAAGCTCTCGAACTGCAATTGCTTGCGACCTTAGATGCTCTCGAAAACGGAACATCAAGTAAGACAACAGAATCAAAAATTAACTTGTCTGGTTCGCGAGTTCTTTACCTCGGTGGGCGAAAGAACATGTATCCATTTTTTAAGAATATCATAAGCCGTTGCAACGGTGAATTTATTCCTCACGACGGTGGCGTTGAGAATGGCACCAGACAATTACACGGTGCGCTTTCCAAGGCAGATATTGTGCTGTGCCCGGTAGACTGCGTTAGCCACGGAGCATGCTTGAAGGCAAAAAAAATCTGCAGCGATTGCGGCAAGAGGTTCGTCCCGTTGCGTAGTTCCGGAATGTCGTCGCTCATTCGGGGGCTTGAACATGCCACTAGCACGACGATAACCACATCGAAGCCAATTTAGTCTAACAGCCGTTTCAGTTGGCGATTTAGCGGTTCTCAGCTTGGAATTCTCTCGCCTTAATTTTAGTTAGGGTTTATGGACCTCATTGCCACAATAAGAAAAAATCCGCCGAAGCAGGGTTCTTATAGGTTATTGTTTCTATTTTAGAAAATGGTAGCGGGAGGCGGACTCGAACCGCCGACTCATGGATTATGATTCCACTGCTCTACCAACTGAGCTATCCCGCCCTGTGAATCGAGGCGTTCGCTATACGTCTGTGCGACGCAATGTGTCAAGCGCCGCGAAGCAGCGATAAGATTTGTTAATTATCATGAAGCAACATAAGGATTACGAGATTGACTTCTGAGAATTCGACGGTCCTCGCAAGATCTTGATCAACCCGAGCAGCCTATCTGCCAAACTCGCTCAATAGAACGCGTTACAGCTCCGGTAGCCCAGCGGGATCATCCCGTTCCCCAGACCCATCCAGACCACAGGCAGTGAATCTGTCCACGAGCGAAATCAAGCTATCCAGTACGATCAGTATCAAGGATTTAACCTAGAAGATTCGACTCTACTTAGGTTGCGGCTTGCTTAAGCTCGGCACTTTGGTGCATTCCTGCGATCCAGGCACCGCCAAGTAGCCTGCTACCACGATAAAATACAGCGGCTTGACCGCTGGCTGTCGCCTCTTCCAACTGGGAAAGCTCAAGTTCAAAATTGCCGTTTTCATTAATGATAAGGCGGGCTGGAGTGCCTGGGTGGGTAGAACGCAATCGCACCGTAAGCTCTTCGTTGACTAGAGTTGCTGAATCTGCAGCAAGGAAATGCGGCGGATGCAAAATCACTCGATCACGCATCAACTGATTTTTTGGCCCAACGGTTACCCGTCGACTTGCTGCATCTATGTCAATTACATAAAGCGGCTCCGAACTCGAGATCCCGAGCCCCCGGCGCTGGCCAACCGTAAAGTGGATGATACCCGCGTGTTCACCTAGAATTTTCCCGTCAAGATTAACGATCTCGCCAGCCTCTGCAGCGCCTGGCCGCAGCTTCTCAATTATCGCCGAATAATTACCCTTGGGAACGAAGCAAATATCCTGGCTGTCTGGCTTTTCTGCCACAGCCAAACCAAGCCGCTCAGCATGATGCCGGACTTCTGACTTTTCAATATCGCCTAGGGGAAATCGCAAAAAGTCTAATTGTTCGCCGGTGGTCGTAAAAAGAAAATAGCTCTGATCGCGATTTTTATCATGGGCTCGATGTAACTCTGCACCCAGGTCGCCAACGAAGCGACGTGCGTAATGTCCCGTCGCCAGGGCATCAGCGCCAAGGTCCCGTGCGACGGACATCAGGTCGCGGAACTTTACAGTTTGATTGCACATGATACAGGGAACTGGAGTTTCGCCACGCAAATAAGAATCGGCGAACTCATCCATCACATCTTGGCGGAACCGGTCCTCATAGTTCAAAACATAGTGCGCAATACCGAGATGAGATGCGACACGGCGAGCGTCGTGAATATCCTGTCCGGCGCAGCATGTGCCCGTTTGCCCACGTGCTTCACCGTCGTCGTAAAGTTGCAGGGTGATCCCCACGACATTGTAGCCAGCCTCCGCATAGAGTGCCGCCACCACCGAAGAATCGACACCGCCAGACATGGCAACAACGACTCGCGTCTCTGCGCGAGATTTTCTTATCCCAGCATCAGTGGATTGCATATTCATGCGGGCAATATAGACCCATATGCACGCCGCGCAAGCGAACCAAAATGCATTGGCGGCCCGCGGACTAGCCCGTTAACGCGAGCCCCATATCCCAGAACCTCGCTTCTAAGCGCGTTGCTTCACCAAAAATGCCTACGAGTCTATCCATACGCGCTTCCGCCCCACGTGCCCGGCCTACCTTATCGAGAGTACGAACAGCTTCCGCTGCTGTCGCATGATAGGCCTCCCCACCATACATTTCTATCCAGGCACTGTAGGGATTACCCTCAAATTTGGTTGCACTGTCAGCAATGAGGCGGGAACCAATAACGCCATAGCCGACTACACAAGGCGCTAAAGCAACATACAGATCGAGCAAGTCGCCCGACATACCGCGCTCCAAAACATAACGCGTATAGGCCAGTGTCGCTTCATCCTCCTGAGCCGAGTCTAATGCTGCAGCATCTACTCCCCATTCTGAGCAGTAGCTCACATGCAGATCAAGCTCTATGTCGATGATCGCGTGCAGCCCGCGTGATGCGTCGCGTATTTCGTCTATGCTCTCGGCCTTATATGCGGCCAGGCCGTATGCCCTAGAAAAATGACGAAGGAAAATGTAATCCTGAATCAAATAGTAACGAAATGCGGCCTCATCGAGTTCCCCTGTAGCCAACGCATCAAGAAAAGGATGCTCTGTGAAGGCGCACCAGGATTCAACGTTTGCGTCTCGCAGTCGGGTAAATAATCCCCGGTCGTCGCTCGCTCTTTCCTCGCTCACATTCAATCGCGCAACATATTTCGCGTCTCCTTGGGAAGCGAAACTTCAAGTCCGTCAAGTTCTTCTGTGATAACGATTTGGCAACCGAGTCGAGACGTCCTCGTCAGTCCGAAGGCCAAATCGAGCATATCTTCTTCGTCTTCGCTTGCTTCCTCTAATTTGCAGTACCATTTTTTATCAACGATGATATGGCAGGTGGAGCAAGCCATCGCCCCCTCGCAAGCCCCTTCAATGGCGATATTATTGTCGTGAGCAATATCAAGAATCGAATCCCCGAGCGGAGCATCAACCAAGCGGCGCGTCCCGTCCGCGGCGATGAAGGTCATCTGCGGCATACATTTTCACTCCGTATTATACTTTACGTCAGCTTTTAGGCACATAAGCACCACTGCCCAAACGCAAATGGAAGAGAGTGGTCAACGCTCAGCAGTAGTGTTGCTGCCCGAAAGTTGTGATACTCCACTGGTGTAGCGTGGCTTCAACCCAGCATAGAAAGCACGCCAAGCACCAACTAGTTTATCGACGTCGTCCTCACTGCTGGCCCAACCAAAGCTGACCCGAATTGCGCATCCGGTCTCTGCATCGGGGATACCATGAGCGCGTAGTACATGCGATGGCTCAACCTTACCGGACGAGCATGCCGAACCCGCACTAACGGCAACGCCCGCGATATCCAGACCTATGACCTGCATTTCACTTTGTACACCGGGCATTGTGAAGCAGGTGGTATTGGAAAGTCGCTCCGCGCCTGCGCCAAATATTCTAATGGCTGGCTCTATTTCACGCAGTCTCTGCTCTGTCTTGTCGCGCATTGACGCTATTAGAGGTGCCCGCTGGATATCATCCACCGCCAGCTGGGCTGCCATACCCAGACCCACAATGCCCGGAACATTCTCTGTCCCAGGGCGTCGATTGCGTTCTTGCCCCCCACCTATAATTAAGGGATCGAGACCGATACCATTGCGGACAAATAGAGCCCCTACACCCTTGGGACCACCAAATTTATGTGCTGATAGGCTCAGCATATCGACACCCAGGGAAGAGATATCGCAAGCAAGACGCCCGGGAGCCTGAACCGCATCACAATGCACCATTGCATCGTACTCCCTCGCCAGTGCAGATATTTCAGCAATGGGCTGGATCACACCGGTCTCATTGTTTGCCAACATGATCGATACCAGTGCACCGCTTGCACCGCCGCTAAGCGCATTTTTCAGCGATTCGAGAGAAACGACACCATCGTTGTCCACCGGCAAAACTGTTAGGTCAGGCGAATGTTTCTGTTTCGAGCAGGAGGCCAGCGTTTCTGCAACTCGCAGCACTGATGGATGTTCAATGGCAGATGTTATCAGCCGTTTGCAACCCGACCCAGCCAGTGCAAGATTATTGGCTTCGGTTCCACCAGCCGTAAAAGTCACTTCGTCCGGACGGGCGCCGATCATCGTCGAAACATTGTCACGCGCCTGTTCCACGGCCTCACGTGCGGCACGCCCAATTTGATGTACAGAAGACGGGTTTCCTGTAATCGCCAACGCCTCGGAGATAGCTTGGATTACTTCTGGTTTGACAGGCGAAGTAGCATTGTAGTCGAGATAAGTTTGCACCGGGCCACCATTCACTCAGCCGCCACAGTGGATGTAGGACCGCCGTCGGTCCGCTGTGCTGCATTCAGCGCTCCGCTCACTCCGAGGACTCTCCCGGCACAGACATCCTCAAGCGATACAGCATTGAGGAACAGGTAAATATGGTTGCTCAGTTCTTCCCAAAGGTCGTGCGTCACGCATCGCCCACCATCAGGCATGCACCCAATGCCATCCATCTGGTCACATCGAGTGGCACGAAGTGGTTCGTCCACCGCCATAACGATATCCGAGATACGCAATTGATTGGCACTGCGTGCCAGCATATACCCCCCGCCCGGCCCGCGGATACTTTTGACCAAACCGTTTTTACGCAGCTTGCTAAATAATTGCTCCAAATACGACAACGAAATTTCTTGGCGCGCTGCAATATCCGAGAGAGTCACGGGCCCGTTCTCACTATTCATTACGGTACTGTTGGCAAGATCTACCATCGCCATGACCGCATAACGGCCTTTAGTACCCAGCTTCATAAAATTTACCCTTTCCTCTCGGCACTCGCCGGTGAAACTTCCGGCTGTTAGTTATTAGGCGGACTGTCTTCGCCTTTTGCTTCTTCTGTCTCTTCAGCGGTGACAGGTTGCACGGTTTCGTCTTGCCGCACATTTTCCAATTGTTCAATTCGGCTCCTAAGGCGGGTAAGCTCTTCCAATAGTCCCTCGATCGACCGCGACATAGGATCTGCGACGTTCGGTGACGGTGTGCCGTAGGCTGCAAACCCCCTTTGTTCACTAATCGCCTGCGCGCTACTCGCCGCCGGGCGGGCCGCGATACCCACCATGGTTGCACCACGTGGAACATCCTTCAAAACAACTGCATTAGCGCCAACCCTTGCACCCTCTCCGATCGTAATCGGCCCCAATACCTGCGCACCCGCTCCAACTACTACATCATTGGCAAGGGTCGGATGACGTTTGCCAGGTGCCCAGGTCACTCCGCCCAGGGTGACTCCGTGATATAGTGTTACATTATCGCCAATAATAGCGGTCTCGCCAATCACGACACCCATCCCGTGATCAATGAAAAACCGACGGCCAATCGTCGCTCCAGGATGAATTTCGATTCCAGTGAGTAACCGCCCCAAATGGGATATGAAACGACCAAGGAGACGAGCGCGATGCCGCCAGAACCAATTCGCCAAGCGAAAAAACAGCAAGGCATGAAACCCCGGATAGCAGAAAAAGATTTCAGCGCGTGAGCGAACCGCAGGGTCGCGGGCGAAAACGCTCTCCATATCTTCTTTAATACGCTTGAACATAGCTATAACTGTCGTATATCAATGACGCGGTCAAAACCGTTCACTCGGCACTTGCGCTGCAAATACCCACTTATTGTGCGGATAAATTCACACTGGCTCGTGCATAAAATACCTGACTTATTTTGTCAAGAAATAAGGCAATACGCAGAGCAACAACTTAGGGCAATCCCACTGGATTGAGTTTGAGATTATGAAACGCAAAATTGATATTGAAAAAATATGCCTGAAGTGATGATCAACGGGCCGGAAGGCCGCATTGAGGGACGCTATCATCACGCAGAGGATCCGAACGCGCCCATCGCTCTGGTTCTCCACCCCCATCCACAATATGGGGGCACGATGAACAACAAGCTTGTATATACCGCCTTCCATATCTTTAAAGACCGTGGCTTCTCGGTCCTTCGCTTTAATTTTCGTGGGGTTGGACGCTCACAAGGACGTTTTGATAACGGTCTTGGAGAACTGAGCGACGCTGCAGCAGCTCTCGATTGGATGCAAATCGTGAATCCCAATGCCAAATTTTGTTGGATCAGCGGATTTTCTTTCGGTGCCTGGATCGCCATGCAGGTATTGATGCGCCGACCGGAGATATACAGCTTCATTGCGGTTGCGCCGCCAGCAAACATGTTCGATTTCACATTTCTGGCTCCCTGCCCATCCTCTGGTCTGATCGTGCATGGCGCGCGCGATGACTTAGTCCCCGAATCGGACGTCGCCACACTGGCGCAAAAGTTGCAAAGCCAGCGGCATATCGAAATTGATTACCGTGTCATCAAAGGTGCCAATCACCTCTTCGAAGAGAAAATAGAAATCCTTGGGAAAACCATTGAATCCTATCTGGACGAGAATTTGGAGCCGATGGAATCTTGATAATGGTTTGCTACCTCGATCGGTAAAGCACGCCGCCTGTGCGCGGACGATCTACTCCGGTTGTCTCCGGTACACTCAATGCCATGCCTCGTTGAGAGCGTATTGCCAAATAGGCGAACGCTTCAGCCTCAAGAGCATCTCCTCGCCATCCCAAACATTCGACCGGAACCACCGGAATACCAACACATTCGGCGATCGCAGTCATCAAAGTTAGATTATGCCTTCCACCCCCGGTAACAAACAGGCTGCGTGCAGGCTTAGGGCAGTTGAGAAGACCTTCCGCCACCGTCCGGGCTGTAAAAGCAACTAGGGTCGCCGCGCCATCAGCATCGGAAAGCGCAGACAATGGGGCGCTGTCAAATACATTGCGGTCAAGCGATTTGGGTGGCGGCTCCAGGAAATAGGGATGCCGCATTAGTTCGGCAAGTCCTGCTGTATTTAAGCGACCCCTTGCTGCCAGACCGCCATCCCTGTCGAACGAAGCGCCTGTCCGGGCTAGCAACCAATCATCAATCATGGCACAGCCAGGTCCAGTATCAAAGGCCTTGAGCTTACCGTCCTGGCCTATCCAAGTAACGTTTGCCACGCCCCCCAAATTGAGAAAAGCTACTGGCGGTAATGCGGCATCTTCGGCGGACCTTATCAAGGCGCTATGATAGAGCGGTGCGAAGGGCGCCCCCTGCCCCCCCGCCGCAACATCGGCAGAGCGAAAATCGTTGACTACATCAATTGCTAGTCGGCGTGCCAATAACTCACCGTCGCCGATCTGCAGCGTGATACCATTTGATGGGTCGTGCAGAATCGTATGGCCGTGAAACCCCACCAGTCGAACTAACTCTGCTCCCAGGGAGAAGTTATCCAACAACGCCTGTGCCACGACAGCATGCGCCTCTGTTAAAACACGTTCCACGTCATTTATCCCTTGGTGCTCTCCATCCACCAAGCGACGTAATGAGCAGCGCATCTCTAAGTCATAGGGCACTGTGCACCATGGGCCATGTTCAAAGATTTGCTCGCCATCAGTTCTTAATAATGCAGCATCGATACCATCAAGCGACGTTCCGCTCATCAGACCAAGAACCCAAACAGCTTCCCCGCCAAATACTGCGCCAGCCATCAGAAAATCATCGCCACAGTTGATTGTCCGTACATCTTAGCCGTGTTACATCACGGCAACCTGATCATCCAGGTTTCTTTCAGATACGGACCACTGCTAGCCATGCCCAAATTACAATCTGACTTTATGCGCGTGTTGCAAAAGCGGGGATTCGTTCACCAATGTACGGATGTGGCAGGTCTTGACCGCCTTGCCGCGAACGGTCCCATTGCCGCCTATATAGGTTTCGATTGCACTGCCGACAGTCTACATGTTGGCAGTCTTGTGCAAATTATGCTGCTGCGCTGGTTGCAGCGATCTGGGCACAAACCGATCGTCCTGATAGGTGGCGGTACAACCAAGATCGGCGACCCATCAGGACGCGATGAATCCCGCCAACTGCTAAGCGACGCACAAATCATTGAGAACAAAGCCGGCATTCGGCGGTGCTTTTCGCGGTTTCTAAAATTCGGCAATGGTCCGAGCGATGCTATCTTGGTGGATAATGCGGATTGGCTAGACGGGCTCGAATATATTTCGTTCCTACGAGAAGTGGGGAGCCACTTCTCTCTCAACCGCATGCTCAAATTTGATTCTGTCCGTATGCGACTTGACCGCGAACAACCCATGACCTTCCTCGAATTCAATTACATGATTCTTCAGGCTTATGACTTCATGGAACTGTCTAGGCGGGAAAATTGCGTGCTGCAGATGGGCGGATCAGATCAATGGGGCAACATAATTAATGGAGTGGAATTAGCGCGACGAATTGATAGGAACTCTCTGTTCGGCCTGACATCTCCGCTTATTACCTTGGCCTCAGGTGCCAAAATGGGCAAAACCGCCAGAGGGGCAGTATGGATTGATGAGAATAAACTGAGTCCTTACGATTATTGGCAATTTTGGCGTAATACAGACGACAAGGATGTTTGCATGTTTCTACGCCTATTCAGCGAATTGCCGTTGGATGAAATTCGAAGATTCGAATCCGCCGAAGGGGAAGACCTCAATTCCGCTAAAAAACTGCTCGCAACTCTTGCAACGGAAATGTGCCATGGTAAAAAAGCCGCGCTCGATGCGGCCAACACCGCGAGCGAAATTTTTGAAGGGAGTGGCTCTGGAAGCGGTCTGCCAGAAGTCAATGCGGTAAAGGCGGACCTAACGGACGGTATTCCTGCATTCAAATTGCTTCACGAGGTTGGGCTATGTGAAACGCGGGGGGAAGCTCGCCGTCTCATCAGGGGCGGCGGTTTACGGTTAAACAACACCGTGGTAATGGAAGAGGACTTCCTAGTATCCCTAGCTAATTGTAACGCTGATGGCATGATTAAGTTATCCGCTGGGAAAAAACGGCACATCCTAGTGAGGCCAACCTGAGCATTACCAAATCTACTCTCAAACATGGCTTGTCAGGGTTTAATCCTTAAAGAACATAACCTGCAACACAGCGAATAGAGAAGCCAATCACCAACTCCACTCCCAATCGGCCGACAAACTACGCCACGCAGAGCATCTCTTTTCTGCGCGCTCGAAACAAAATGTTCGACTAGATTTCTATGTTCATAGGCTGCCAATAGTTAACTGAAAACCTTGTCGCCGGTTCAAAATATATCGGCGGCTTGGCCTAATTGTGTCGATAGAACCTCAAACTTCGTAGAATTACCGGCGAATAAGAACCTTTTAGAAGCGAGAGGTTTGCGCGATCAAATTGATCGCGATTATCCAAATCCGGCCCGCGCCCCATGCGCTCCCCGACAGCACAGACGGGCTTCTCATTGACGAAATGCCAATAAAACGCCCATGCCGTTTAGATGAGTTAGCAGTTTACGTATTACTCCGGCTGCCAGGGCTCATAATCACCGGTAGCCTTATCCCTACGGCCGCCCCCAAGAATGTGCCCCGGCGGGCGATAGGCGGCAGAGGTTCCAGTCAAATTAGGGAGATGCGGCTTTTCCCAAGACTTAATCTCTGCAGGCTTTATAACTGGTGTATCATTAACGATGTGGTGCAGCCAACCATGCCATGCAGGCGGTACGCTGGAGGCCTCCGTTTCCCGCTCGTAGAGAACCCACCGTCTCTCCCGACGTCCTGTGGGCGTGCGTTTTTCGCGGTAATATCGATTTTGAAACTCGTCACTGCCGACGAATTCGCCCCTAATCATAGTGAATATCCGGGTGCCGATCGTAGCCATAATCAATCTCCGAGTGCGCAATTGGTGGGATCACGCTGTCGCCCATCCATCGCAGCACATTGGTTTTGGCGCGCGTCTAATTAATGCACGATGCGCCCTAATACGTCTAGAACTCTGATACGGCAAATATGCTCGGATCGACCGAAAAACGAGTTTTTCGAAAAAAAATCTTTTTTAACCACTGTTCGACTTGAGCAAAAGGTTTAGTTCGTACTTTAAAGTCACTCCGCATGTATAATTAAATATGAGTTTATCCTATTAGTATAAAATACTGATAAACAACATATAATGTGCATTTAATTTATTTTTAATTTAGCCACAGATTTATCCACAGGCCCTCCCACACTGTATATTGTGTTAATTGTTTTCACCGACCCAAAATCTTGTTGCCATCTAAATCGGTACGGCGTAACGTGACTCAACAACGAGATGTTGGGCCCGTTAACGATTGGGACACAACATCTCGAAAATGTTGGGCTGTAAAGGTTTATTCGACTTGAATCGAGAAGCGGCCCGTTACAGGACGCTGAATATAGGGTCGGGAAGAGAATAGTTGGGGGGCGGAATATGCGGATAGATCGAGTCTTCACGGTTGACGGCGAATCACCGTACAACGATGTGAAGTTCCGCAAGACGAAAAGTGAGATTCGGCATCCCGATGGCTCCGTCGTCTTTGCTCAAAATGATATCGAAGTGCCGAGCGATTGGTCGCAAGTTGCTTGCGACGTTTTGGCTCAAAAATATTTTCGCAAGGCCGGTGTCCCTTGCCGTCTTCGCCCTGTAGAGGAAAAAGATGTACCGACTTGGCTGTGGCGCCGTGAGGTCGATAGCAAAGCTCTGGCCGATCTGCCTCCAGAAAAACGTGAAACATCCGAGACATCTGCCAAGCAGGTTTTCGACCGTTTGGCCGGCACTTGGGCGTATTGGGGATGGAAAGCCGGATATTTCGACGCGGACTCGGATGCCCGTGCCTTTTATGACGAAACCCGCTACATGTTGTGCCGGCAAATGTGCGCGCCAAACTCACCTCAATGGTTCAATACCGGTTTACATTGGGCGTATGGGATCGACGGCCCGGCACAGGGCCACTACTACGTCGATTTCGAAACCGGCGAGACGCATCCGTCTAAATCCGCCTATGCCCATCCGCAACCCCATGCCTGCTTCATTCAGAGCATTAGGGACGATCTCGTCAACGAAGGTGGCATCATGGACCTTTGGGTGCGCGAGGCGCGCCTATTCAAATACGGGTCCGGCACTGGCACCAATTTTTCAAATTTACGCTCGGACGGGGAACCGTTAAGCGGCGGCGGCAAATCCTCCGGTCTAATGAGTTTCCTGAAAATAGGCGACCGGGCGGCGGGCGCGATCAAATCTGGCGGAACCACCCGCCGAGCGGCAAAAATGGTAATTGTCGACATTGATCATCCAGATGTCGAGAAATTTATTAATTGGAAGGTTGATGAAGAGCAGAAAGTTGCGGCCCTTGTTACCGGCTCAAAGCTCGCAAACAAGCATTTAAATGAGATTATGCTTACATGCCGCGACGGCGATGGAGATACTCGCTTCGACCCCAAAAACAACTTGGCCCTCGGCAGGGAAATTCGCCTAGCTCGCAAGGCAATGATTCCGGAAAATTACATTCGTCGCGTCATTCGCCTTGCTCAACAAGGCTATCAGTCCGTAGATTTTGAGATTTTCGATACGGATTGGCAGTCGGAAGCCTATGTCACTGTGTCGGGGCAAAATGCCAACAACACGGTCCGTGTTACAAATGCATTTCTAGAAAGTGTACAGAGCGATAGCGATTGGGAACTGATAAGGCGCACAGACGGCAAAGTAACGAAAACGCTGAAAGCCAGCGAACTTTGGGACAAGATTGGCCTGGCGGCTTGGTCCTCGGCTGACCCAGGTGTGCAATATGACGATACAATCAACGAGTGGCATACATGCCCGGTAGATGGACGCATCAATGCTTCGAACCCGTGTTCAGAATATATGTTTTTGGACGACACAGCGTGCAATCTGGCGTCTCTCAATTTGCTTACCTTTCTTAACGATGGGGGCGGCCTAAATATCGCAGAGTTTGAGCATGCGGTTCGTCTGTGGACAGTTGCTCTGGAGATTTCCGTCCTCATGGCGCAGTTTCCATCACGCGAAATCGCGAAGCGCTCCTATGACTATCGTACTCTCGGGCTCGGTTTCGCGAATATCGGCGGCCTCCTTATGTCAAGCGGTATCCCTTATGACAGCCCACGCGGGCGCGCCATCTGCGGCGTAATAAGCGCACTGTTAACGGGTACCGCCTACGCAACCTCCGCGGAAATGGCTGGAGAATTCGGCTCGTTCCCGCGCTTTGACGCGAACCGGGAAGATATGCTCCGCGTGATCCGTAATCACCGCAAAGCGGCGCACGGGTCTTCTGAGGGATACGAAAAACTGACAATCAAGCCACTACCACTCGACCTCGGCAATCTAGCGGACACCGACTTAGCCGATGCAGCGAGAGCCGCTTGGGATAAAGCGGAGAAACTCGGCGAAACCCATGGATTCCGCAACGCGCAAGTGAGCGTGATCGCGCCGACCGGCACAATCGGCCTGATCATGGATTGCGACACCACCGGGATCGAGCCAGATTTCGCTTTGGTCAAACACAAGACTCTCGCCGGCGGCGGACACTTCCGCATCATCAACCGCTCGGTACCTCGCGCGTTAGAAGCACTCGGGTATAGCGAAGAAGAGGTCGAAGATATCTCCCGTTACGCAACAGGCCATGGCACTTTACTCACGGCACCGGGAATTAATCATGACAGCCTAACGGAGCGTGGATTTACCAGATCGGTGCTCGACAATCTTGAGCAAGGCCTTGGCAGCGCGTTCGAATTACGCTTCGCCTTCAACAAATGGACACTCGGTGAAGAGTTTTGCCTGGAAGCCTTAAACCTCACTCAAGAACAGATCGATGATCCAACTTTCGATTTTCTGCCCGCGCTTGGTTACAGTGACGAGGAGATTACGTCTGCGAACATTTATTGCTGCGGCGCGATGACGTTGGAAGGTGCGCCACATCTAAGGGAAGAGCATCTGCCGGTATTCGATTGCGCCACACCCTGTGGCCGCTTTGGCACGCGACATCTCTCAGTCGAAAGCCATATTCGTATGATGGCGGCGAGCCAACCCTTCATCTCGGGCGCAATCTCTAAGACCATCAATCTGCCGGCTGGCGCCACCGTTGAAGATTGCTCCGAGGCCTATCTATTGTCCTGGCGCCTCGGCCTCAAGGCAAATGCACTGTACCGAGATGGCGCAAAGCTGTCGCAACCTCTCAGCGTGTTGGCACTCGGCGACGATCTCGTAGAGGAAATCGAAAATCAACCACAAACCGAACGTACCGTGAAAGTAGCCGAGCGGGTAGTCGAGCAGGTGTTTCTTCACCAAGGTTCCAGGCGCCGACTACCGGATAGACGCAAGGGATATACCCAAAAAGCCATCGTCGGCGGGCATAAAATATACTTACGCACTGGAGAATTCGAAGACGGTAAGCTGGGAGAAATATTCCTAGATATGCACAAGGAGGGCGCTGCCTTCCGCAGTCTTATGAACAATTTTGCCATCGCAATTTCTATCGGTCTGCAATATGGCGTGCCACTTGAGGAATATACGGACGCCTTCACATTCACCCGCTTTGAACCAGCGGGTCTGGTGGAGGGCAATGAAGCTATCAAAATGAGCACTTCCATTCTTGATTATATATTCCGCGAACTAGCGATCTCCTATCTAGGGCGGAGCGACCTGTCTCATGCCGAAGCGGCGGACTTGATGCCGGATACCATCGGACGGGGCGAAGCAGAAGGTGACGCGCCGGAACCCAATGATGATGATTTTGGGGGTGGTAGCGTGCCAGATTTCGCCGCTGCGATCAGCAGTAACGGTACCAGCGCTGGCTATGTCCGAAGCAATCTAATGGTCGTCAATGGTGGAGTGTTAGAAAATGATGCCACATCTACAAGCCACCTCAGAACAGTTACTGACAATGGAGTGGAAGTAAAAAGCTTTCCGCTCGCCTCAGCTGCCGCTGCGATGGCGGTCGATCGAGCCAATGAGGAAGTAGTTGAGAACGACATTGAACTAGAACAAATTCGCCGAGCCCGGCTGAAAGGATACGAGGGTGAAGCCTGCATGGAGTGTGGAAACTTCACCTTGGTGCGGAACGGCACCTGCATGAAATGTGATACCTGTGGCTCCACCAGTGGTTGTTCCTGACGGCCGTTTATCTCCCGCGGCAAATACCACTGGGACTTGTGGGGTGCGCTTTACGCGCACCCCATTTTTCTGCGTGTTAAACTCTCCTGGAAAGAATTGGCGCTATAGGGAGTGAACCATGCGTTTGAGAGATTTCTCCGCTCTTACTTTTGATTGTTATGGCACGCTGATCGATTGGGAGCGTGGCATGTTGGATGCATTAATACCTTGGCGGGAGCGCTGCAGCGTCAACGTCGATGAAGCTGCATTGCTCACGCTTTACGCTCGCTACGAAACAGTCATCCAAACCGAAAGTCCCTTCCTCTCCTACCGCGACGTCGTAGCGGAGGTGCTCGTAAGGATGTCAAAAGACCTTGGTGCGCCAGCTCGGCGCGAAGAACTTGACAAGTTTGGGTATTCCGTCGGCACCTGGCCACCCTTCTCTGATAGCCGCGAAGCTTTAGCTTATTTGCAGGAACACTTCCTGCTCACCGCTATCACAAATGTCGACAATGCCTCCTTCAAGCGCACGCATGAGTTGCTTGGAAATCCTTTCCGCCTGATCGTCACTGCCGATGATGTTGGCAGCTATAAGCCCGCATTCGAAAATTTTCGCTATGCCTTCATGCGTCTCGCCGAAAGAGGCGTCGCGTGCAACAAAATTTTGCATGTCGCACAAAGCCTCTATCATGATATAGCACCCGCCCAAGCCCTCGGTCTCGCCAATGTTTGGATCAACCGACAAACTGGGCGCGGCGCCGGCATGACACCGCCCTCGGATGCTCAACCTGATCTGTGCGTGAAGACGATCGCAGAACTTGTTGCAGTGCACCGCGCTGAGAACTAGCCTACATTCGTGGAGCCTACCAAATTAGCATTTAGCATAAATCATACAGCCTAAGAATTTTAGCCACCGATCATAGATACGGCCCGCCATAACAAAATCACTGGGCTCCCTCGCCATAATAATCCACAAGAGCGCCCCATAGCGAATTACCGGAGGACTAGGAGAACTCCCGCACCTATCGATTGCTGTGATTTAAATAAGTTATGCCAACCGTGCGCTCAAAGGATGCCACAAACTCGCCGACCACAAAAACCTAAGTCACGTTGCATTAATCCAAGCCAGCATCTTTTCGGCTATCGCTCTCTTCCTTCACCGCCGCTTTCTTTTTCGACAGGTCGATTTTCAGACTCAGTTCCTTCAGATGCTTAGTTGCTGCCGGCGCTGGTGCACCCATCATCAAATCCTGCGCTGTTTGGTTGAACGGAAACATAATGATCTCGCGGATATTTGGCTCGTCAGCAAGCAACATAACTATGCGATCGATGCCTGGAGCAATGCCACCGTGCGGTGGTGCACCGTATTGAAAGGCCTGGTATAGCGCGCCGAATCTGCTCTCCACTTCCGACTTTTCATAACCAGCGATCTCAAACGCCCTGACCATAATATCTAGGCGGTGATTCCTTATCGCCCCGCTGGATAGTTCGATGCCATTACAGACGATATCATACTGCCACGCGAGAATTTCTAGCGGATTCAGGTTCTCTAGCGCATCTAATCCGCCTTGGGGCATCGAAAAAGGATTATGACTGAATCCAATATCCTTGGTTTCTTCGTCTCGCTCATACATCGGATAGTCTACGATCCAACAAAATCGAAAACTACCCTCTTCAATCAAATTGAGCTGACGCGCCAGTTCGACTCGTACCGCGCCCGCATAGCGAGCGGCGAGGTCGGTTTTATCACAACTTAGGAACAACGCATCGCCATCGCCGAGGTTAGAAACTGCCTTGAGGCTTTGGACGACATTGTCGGGTATAAATTTTGCGATCGGTCCCTTTCCCACACCGTTTTCGAAAACGATATAGCCAAGACCTGGAGCACCCAACGCCTGGGTAAACTCGATCATCTTATCGAAGAAACTTCGAGATTTGTTAGCGACCCCTTTAGCAGGGATACCCCGCACCACGCCGCCTTTATTGATTACCCCTTTGAAGGCCTTGAACGCTACTTCGTCGAGCGCAAAAAATTTGGTGACGTCGACAATCTCGGTTGGGATACGCAAATCTGGCTTATCTGTGCCATACCGCAATATGGCGTCAGCATAGCCCAATCGCGGAAAAGGCAGCGGGGTAACTGCCTGATCAGAAAACTCTTCGAAAACACCATGCAGAACCGGCTCTACGGCATTGAATACATCCTCTTGTTCTACAAAGGCCATCTCAACATCGAGCTGATAGAACTCACCTGGGGAACGATCAGCGCGTGCGTCCTCGTCCCGAAAACAAGGCGCTATCTGGAAATAACGGTCAAAACCCGAACACATGACAAGTTGTTTGAACTGCTGCGGTGCCTGCGGCAGGGCGTAAAACTGCCCAGGATGCATGCGGCTAGGAACGAGAAAATCTCGTGCGCCTTCAGGCGAACTTGCAGTTAAAATGGGGGTCTGGAATTCTGTGAAACCCTGTTCAACCATACGACGGCGGATGCTATTTATGATTTCACTTCGGAGTAAGATATTCTTGTGCATGCGTTCGCGGCGAAGGTCTAAAAATCGGTAACGCAGACGCGACTCTTCGCCATATTCGTGATCACCATGCACCGGCAGCGGCAGAGTTTCGGCCTGGTTCAGGATTTCTACATCGCGGATGCGCATCTCCACCTCCCCGGTAGGCAGGCGAGTATTCACAGTTTCTGGGTCGCGTCGGACTATCGGGCCCGAGACGGTAAGAACCGTTTCCGACCGTAATTGGTTAACCGCATTAAACATCTCGTGGTCAGCCTCGACCACGCATTGGGTCAAACCGTAATGGTCACGCAAATCTACAAAAACCAGATGTCCGTGGTCGCGTATTCTGTGCACCCAGCCGGATAATCGGACATCTTGACCGACATGTTCAGCACGCAATTCGTGGCATGTATGACTTCTATAACGATGCATTTTCTTTGGCTCCCGAATAAACCGTGCTCGAACCGCTTAGGTCATATAACGGCGGGCGAGAAAGCACATGGATCAAGGGCTTTTGTCAAGACTCCCGGCGCATTGCACTGGCCGAATCGACCACTTTCGAGTAAACACGAGAATACTCCATGTTACGACAATTCAAATACAGTCTGACGTTTCTATTAATTGCCCTTCCGGCTTTTGCCGAGGAACGGACGATCTCGTTTCTCGAAGCCGTAAAGGGGGGGGACACGGACGCCGTTCGCGTTTTTCTGCTCAAAGGTGCAGACGTACATTCCGCTGATTGGGCGGGGTGGCCCGCCCTTAATTGGGCGGCCCTGATGCTACGCAATGAAACTATAGAAATATTGCTAAATTCCGGCGCAGATATTGAATATTTGGCAAAAGGTGGCAAGAACAGCGGCCGTCCGCTGATGATGGCGGCAAAAAAATATAATGGCCTTGAAACAGTGAAATTGTTATCCGCGCACGGTGCCGATGTAAATGGTACGGACCAATACGGCCGAACTGCGCTTACTATGGCCGCACGATATGGGCGCATCGAGACCGTTCGCTTCCTCCTCTCCAAGGGCGCCAACCCAAATGCTGAAAGCATCATGCAAAAATGGAAAACACCTCTGATCGCAGCCCGACTGCGCGGCTATCAAAACGTTGTATCCCTACTAATTGAAGCCGGAGCTGAGTGATGAACAGCATTACGGTCATCACCGAGAGTGCACTGCTTACCCAATATTGCGACATCTGGCAAAACGCGGAATATGTCACAGTCGATACAGAGTTTATGCGTGAGCATACCTATTGGCCCAAGCTTTGCCTCATTCAGGTAGGTGGACCCAACGAATCTGTAATTATAGATCCACTGGTAAAAGAGCTTGATTTAACACCATTTTTTAAAATCCTCGGCAATAAAAATATCCTGAAAGTGTTTCATGCTGCGCGCCAAGACGTCGAATTATTTCACCATTTGACGGGCCAATTGCCTGAACCTCTGTTCGATACCCAACTCGCCGCCATGGCGTGTGGCTACGGAGATTCTGTTGGCTACGAAAAGCTTGCTGCACGCATCGCCGATGCGCAGATAGACAAGACCTTGCGTTTCACCGATTGGGCACGACGCCCGCTCACCGACCGCCAACTTCTATATGCCGTCGCTGATGTCAGCCACCTCAGACCAATTTATGATCACTTGTCCGGGCAGTTGGCAAACAATGGTAGACGAAGCTGGATTGACGAAGAAATGGGAATTCTCACCAATCCAGCAACCTATGAAAATCCACCGGAAGAAGCCTGGAAACGAGTCAAGGTCCGCAACGCAAAACCGCGATTTCTTGCCATCCTGCGCGAAGTTGCAGCTTGGCGAGAACGAGAGGCCCAGCGACGCAACTTGCCGCGTAACCGCGTTATACGAGAAGAGGCAATGACCGAAATCGCAGCTCATGCTCCAACCAATGTAAATGAACTCGCCCGAGTGCGTGCGATCAGTCAAAAAGTCGCAGAGAGCGACATGGGACAGGCCATTTTGAGAGCGGTCAACCAAGCCCTCGCGCTCGATAAGAATTGTTATCCAAACCTACCAAAGAAAGTGGAAAAACCACGAGGATTGGCACCGCTTCTCGACCTGCTCAAGGTCCTACTGAAGATGCGTTGCGAGCAATCTGGCGTAGCCCAGAAATTAGTTGCCACGGTAAACGACCTCGAACAATTTGCCGCCGGCGACCCGTCTTCCCCGCTTCTCACCGGTTGGCGGCGGGAACTGTTTGGTGAACTTGGATTAGCGTTGAAGGAAGGGCGCGTGGCATTAACGGTGGCCAATGGGCAAATTGTTGCTATCCCACAAGACACGGAAGCAACCAAACTCACAGAGTCGCGTCGGCGCAGCAAGCAATCGCGCAAGCGGTCCGAACTCCCCCGCCGAGCGGAGAAAACAGAATTTCGTTCCGAATAATATGCTGCACCCAAAATTAGCTACATGTCAGCATGGAACGGTTTTTAGTTCGACCTGACCGGGCGCAACATTTTCTGTCGGTGCCATAAATTGTTCATGAACATTGAACCCCTCACCATGGGTGTTCACACGAGAATATTCACCGTCGCGACCCAATAGCCAACATTGTTCGGTATCCTTCAAATTGAATGCCATGATCTCGTCTATCAACTTTGCATGAACGGTCTCTTCCAAAATCGGCACCAATACTTCGACACGCCAATCAAAATTGCGTGGCATCCAATCGGCCGAGGAAACGTATACTTTTGCTTGCGATGATGGTAGTCCGTTCCCTGCACCGAAACAGGCGATTCGTGAATGTTCGAGAAACCGCCCGACAATACTTCTAACACGAATATTCTCAGACATCCCGGGAACGCCGGGGCGTAAACAACATACACCACGTACAATTAATTCAATGGCAACACCTGCCTGCGATGCGCGGTAAAGCGCATCGATCACTTCACCATCTACTAGTGCATTTAGCTTAGCCCAAATTGCTGCCGGTCGGTTGGCTTGGGCATGGACGATTTCATCTTCGATGAGGGACAAAATCTCATCACGCAGATCAATGGGTGCAACGGCGAGACGCTCGAATTTATCAGGTCGTGCACCACCGGTGAGATAATTGAACAAATAGGCCACGTCGTGACACAGCGCTAGGTCGCACGTAAAGTATGACAAATCTGCATACACCTTTGCCGTAATAGGGTGATAGTTACCAGTACCGAAATGTACGTAGCTACGGATACAATCTTCTTCGCGGCGGACAACAAGTGACGCCTTAGCGTGGGTCTTCTTATCAAAAAAGCCATAAATAACTTGGGCGCCCGCCCGCTCAAGATTGCGCGCCCATTTAATGTTCGCTTCTTCATCAAAACGGGCGTTTAGTTCCACCAAGGCAATGACCGATTTGCCAGCCTCCGCCGCTTCAATCAACGCTTTAACGATAGGCGATTCATCGCTGGTCCGATAAAGTGTTTGCTTGATCGCAACAACATTATGGTCTCGCGCCGCCTGCTCAAGAAACTGCACCACCATGTCAAAGCTTTCATAGGGATGGTGGACGATCAGATCCTTCGCACAGATTGCTGCAAAACAATCGCCGCCATGCTCGCGTACCTGCTTGGGAAATCGCGCCTGGTAGGGTGGAAAGAGTAGGTCAGAACGGCCACAATCAATAAGCTCGGCGATGTCTGCCATGCCTAGCAGGCCATCAATTTTTACAATACCGCTATTGTTAACCGCCAAACTACCGGCGACAAAATCAAGCAGTCCCACCGCCATGCCGGAATTTACTTCCAAGCGAATAACGTTGCCACGACGACGTTTTTTGAGTGCGGACTCAAAGACGCGCACCAAGTCTTCGGCCTCTTCCTCAAGTTCAATATCGCTATCTCGCAAAATTCGAAATTGTCCAACCCTAACGATCGACGAGCCGACAAAGAGGTGTTCAAGAAAACGCCCCACAAGTTGTTCAATAGGCAGATAACGCAGAGCTTGGCCTGGTCGCGGCGGCAACTGAACGAATCGCCCCAAGCCAGCCGGTAGAGGGACAAGCGCCGGGCGTGATTCACCATCGCGCAACTGCTTTAATTCCAACGCCAACGCAAATCCTAAATTTGGTATAAACGGGAAGGGATGTGCAGGATCGATGGCTAGCGGGGTCAAGACTGGAAACAGCCGGTTCATGAAATATTTCTCAGTCCAGTCACTGTCCTCCCGGTCTAGATCGTCGAGCTCGCAAATTGAAATACCCGCGCATGCGAGAGCACCTCTTAGCTCATGCCAACAATTTTGCTGACGTGCCATTAATTTTCCTGCGCGAGTGTTTACAGCGCTCAATTGTTGCGACGGAGTCAGACCGTCTTGACTGAGTTGACGAACCCCTGCATCAACCTGACCGCGCAGACCAGCAACGCGCACCATATAAAACTCGTCCAGGTTTGACGCTGAAATGGAGAGAAAACGTAATCGCTCCAAAATTGGCAATACTGCGTTCTCGGTTTCTTCAATGACACGTTCGTTAAAGGCTAACCAGGATAGTTCGCGGTTGATATAGCGCTCCTCGGGAAGGAAGTCTTCCAGCCCGGCCGGTTCAGCATAAGGAGTATAATTAGCCATATTTCATGCTCGGTTCGATGCCATTTAATATGTTCGTAGCTTGCGGCAAATCCTTTTGCACTAGCATGAGGGGTGTGTATTGCAATTTATTGCCCTTCCCATGCTTCTAAGACCCGTCGCGCTAGAGGAATCGTCACATGCCGCCTCTCAGCAAGGGCAAGTCTATCCAATTCAGCAGCAACGGAACGAGCGGCCGAATAGGAACGCTCCATCCTGATCAATAAAAAGTGAATGACATCCTCACTCACCTGTAATTGCCGGTCTTCAAAAATTTTCCGCATAACTCCACTCAACACGGAATCGTCTGGTTCAGCGATGGCGATGGCCGGCATTGCTCGCATGCGAGAGATGAGGTCGGGAAGCACAAAAGCCATCCGTGCCGGCGGCTCACAGGCGGTAAACAAGACGTGCCCACCACGTTCACCAAGCAGATTATAGAGGTGCAAAAGCATCTTTTGCGGCACATCAGCGGTAAGGCCCTCAATCACCAAAGCAGTGTTATCCATTGCAATGTCCACCGCCTCGCGCCCAACTAGGGAGCATGCGTCAACCGATACCGCCGCACTTCGCTCGCGCCAAACTTCAGCCAGATGAGTCTTTCCACAACCAATGGAACCATAAAGCGCCAGACCGGTAGCCGGCCAATTGGGCCATCGCTCAATCCATCGCAACGCGTCCTGGTTGCATGGGCCGATTATAAAGCTCTCTTTCCCCAATGCCGTATGGTGGCCCAAATCAAGGGGCAATTGTACGTTTTCGCGCGTTCGGATACCCATCTGAGTTGTGTTCACTGGAGCTAGCTTGGGGGCGTTTCGGAAGTCTCATCCGACTGTAATGTTTTGTCACCAAGATAAATCTTGCTTTCCAGATATTGGTCAATACCGAAGCGGACGACTACGCCGATTAGCGCTGCAGCAGGCAAGGCAATCAGCATGCCAACGAAGCCGAACAAGGTGCCGCCGGCGAGGACAGCAAAGATCACCCATACCGGATGCAGTCGGATGCGGTCACCGACAAGTTTGGGCGTGAGAAACATGCCTTCGGCAAGTTGACCAACAACAAAAATTGCGGCGATGATGGCGATGCGCCAACCCTCATCAAACTGAAGAAATGCAAGGCCGACGCAAATAATTAATCCGCCGAGCGACCCTACATAAGGAACAAAAGATAAAATTCCCGCAGCCAAACCAATCGCCAAACCGAACTGAAGGCCCGCAATACTGAGGGTTGAGGCGTAAAAAATTGCTAAAATTATGCACACCATGCCTGTCCCACGAACAAAACCCGAAAGAGTGATGTCCATGGTACGGGCTTGCTCTCGGATGGTTTCGGCCTGGGCTCTCGGTAGCCATTTATTCAGTCGGGCGAGGATCGAATCCCAGTCGCGAAGCAGATAAAACGTAACTACCGGTGTGATGAAAAGCAGCGCCAGAAAGTTGACTAAAGCCATACCTCCTGCCCAGACATCTCCCAACATTCCCAGAACGAAATGCACCGCGCGCTCAGAAAATTTTTCAATAACTGCTTCAGCGCGATCTCCCTTGTCTGGCTCCATTTTGTCAGCCCAGCGCTCAATCAATGGTTCGGCCCATCCCCTGAGTGCCTGGAAATATTCCGGCAAATTGTTAAGTAAATCGACCACCTGCCCCTGCAAGAGCGGTACCGCGAAGATTAACAACAGGGCAACGACGACGATAAACGCTGCAGTAATTATGCTGGTTGCGAACGTGCGAGAAAGACCGGATCGCTCCAGGCGATCGGCAACAGGGTCGAGAAAATAGGCTACTGCGATCCCAGCCACAAAGGGTAAAAGAATATTCTGAAAAAGGACCAGCAGAATGATCAGGCTTGCAATTGCCACCAACCATATACCGGCATAAGTTCGAATGCTCATATCAGTCCGCTATAAAACCTTCTCGCCGGATTCACTTTGCCTGCTAGCACCGTCCGTCTGCAACACCCAGCCGCGAGATTCGAAATTGAGAGCAAAATCGGATTGTTGCAAGCTCAACAGCAATTGTTCCGTTTCACCGAAGTACTTTATTGTAACCTCAGCCCGATCCCGCGACAGCGAATTGAGATCAACACTGACCATAACTGCCAGCTGGCTTAGCCTCCGACGAATTTCGACCCAATCAGGCAACGAGTTTAAGGGTACGAGCATGCTAAGCCTATTCTCACGGCTAAAACGCAAGACATTTTCCTGCTTCCAAGATCCTTCCACTTGCTTCAACACACGCTCCACCGCACGGGCCAGAAAATCTTTCAAGGCTTCGTCCGCCCCCCCGCGTAAAGACTCCAGCGATGTTTGTTCATCTGCGGCGCCAACTCGATGAATCATTAGTTCCAAAATTGCACCCTCCACTTCACCCCGAATTCGCCGACTTTCGGACAAATCTGATCCCTCGCCCTCAACCAATCTACCTTGAGTAGAACCAGAATCAATTTTGTCTTCTTGGGGAGAGCTCTTAGTTAGTCTCAGATACGCAGACGCCACGACAATTTCTTGTGTCCCGTATCGATGAGCTAAGGCTAAGAGCGGATCGCGTGCAAATTTCGATGCCTGCAATGCGTCAATCGATGCCATATCGATTACATCACCTAACGGCAGGATCATTGAGACAAGGCCGTCATCTGTAGGTCGCTCCAACCATGCCGAGCGCCAATCACCCGGCTCTAGCCACAAGATAGGGCCATCTCCGGCATCGAATACAGGCAAAACGACTATGTTGCTACTGCGAGTTTCGGCAAAACGGATTTGCCTTTCGCGCAACAAATTACGAACAGCATTTTTATTAAAGTCTAAAGTTAGGCTGGCTCTATATCTTGTTGGTGAAACGAGCTCTTTATTTATTACGAATCCCTCGGTCAAAACGGCGATTTTGGAACTCTCGAGTAAGGGCAATAGAACTTGATCTTCTGCTAACACGAGACGCCTAATCAGGCGCTCGAAGGCCATAAGGTGTCCCTCGGCCAAAGCAACAGAGCGTGCCTCCGCAGCAGATGTTGACGACGCATCCACGGCAACGTCTCTCACCGTATATACTGATTCCGCGCACACCGGTTCTGCGACGAACCAAGAACCAATGAAGATCGACAGTACGAAGAAATATATATGTGTTGGATGCGACTGAAACATTACAGAAAATCCTTACATAAAGTATCTTCAAAATAGGTTACATGTTGGGGGAAAGCCCTCCACAAAAAGCGAGGCACAATAGCACACGCCTGCAAATATTTGATAGATAGGAGGACGGATAGCATTGTGAGGCAACTGAAACTTGCAGTTTTGATTTCGGGAAGTGGAACGAACCTACAGGCGCTCATCGACGCCTGCGCCAACCCGGACTATCCAGCAAAGATATCCTTGGTCATCTCCAATAAAGAGAATGCTAGCGGTTTGGGTCGGGCAAAAGAAGTAGGAATTCAGACCTTAGTCATCCGGCACACGGATTTCAATAAACGCGACGAATTTGATAAATCGCTTACGGACGCCCTTGAATCAGCCAAAGTGGAGTTGATTTGTCTGGCAGGTTTCATGCGAATTCTAGGTCCTGTCTTTGTTAATCACTGGCATGACCGTTTGGTTAACATTCATCCCTCGCTTCTGCCCGCTTTCAAAGGTCTGCATACCCATAAACGCGCACTCGAGGCGGGCGTGCGTATAGCCGGGTGCACGGTGCATTATGTTCGCACTGAAGTCGATGTCGGGCCGATCGTTGCCCAAGCCGCAGTTCCAATCATGCCAGATGACACAGAGCATCGCCTGGCAGAACGAGTTCTCCAGCAAGAGCATCAACTTTACCCGTTCGCCGTTGAACTGATTGCACGTGGACAAGCACGGGTCGATGGGGCGCGCGTCCAAATTACCGGTACTGAGCCATCCGGAATCGCAGCGCTTATCAGCCCACAGGTAACCAAAGCTGAATAAAATGACAGCGCACGGCGCTAAGAGGTGGTTAGTTTAATTTTGAAATCCCCCCTAGTTTAGAATCATTCGAAAAATCCTATATCAGAGGCGAAAAGGATTACCCAAGATTTCCTGAATCGCTCTACCTTACGTACAGATTTACATTGACTTTTACGACGAATTGAAAAATGATTACTTACAGAAAGCAATGATAAATATTGAATTGCATAATACGATTTCTGTGACCATTTAATATTGAGTCTATGATAAATGGATTTCTTAATAATATTTGATATAAAATTTCTTCAGGAAAAATAAATGTTTTTTATTAGCATTAAGCGAAATTTGTAATTCTTTAGTGATTATTTAATTATCCTGATCTCAAAACCCTATAAAGGAAAGCACCATGACCAATAGTGAGGTTGTTCAAGGAATATACGGCGCATTTGCCGAGGGAAATATGGAAAAGATGGCATCTTTATTTTCTGAAAACTGGGTAGGAGTTGTGCCGGAGGGAATGCCAAATTCAGGAACGTTTCATGGCGCTGACGATTTCATACAAAATTTTCTCAGCCATTTTCCTACGGTCTGGCCCGATTTTGGTTTAGAACCGATTGCCTTGTATGAATCTGGAGACACGGTTTTTTTGCATCACAAAATCACAGCTGGAGGAAAGACTACCGAAGGCATTCACATGCTTGTTATAGAAAACGGAAAATGCATATCATGGCGTCCGTTTGATGACACTGCAGCATTAATTGCTGCTGACCAGTCGTAACTCAATAAGGAAAAGGTTGATGTACGCGAGATTCTATAGATTTCACTTCAAACAAGGTTCTCTTGAAGACGCGCTGCAATATTTCGACGAACAAGCTAAGCCTATGATAGAATCGGTAGATGGGCATCTGGGAATAAAGTCAGTAATGGTGGGTGAAACAGAGTCTGTTATGGTCTCGTTCTACCGCGACAAAGAAGTCGCTGAAAAAACTAGCGAAGTCGCAGCTTCTTTGTTCGAAAAATTCTCGCAATGGCTATCTTCAGCACCTGAAGTGATTGGAGAGGGGGAAGTGGTGCGCTCGGTGAATTTAGGGCACTAGCTCACTTTGGAAATTTTACTATTCTCCCGATCTCAAATTAGGACCGTTATTGATCTCACAGAAGTCTAGCATTATCTAGCCTTGGTTGCAGCCCTGCTTCACGATGCAAAAAGCAGGGCAGTGGTATACCAGAGGCTAGGAAAAATTCGCACGAGACTTTATCTGAATGATCTGAATGCATTTCTCAATGTCACCTGGGCAGCGCATGAGAAAAATTAATACCCAACATGGGCGTGAGCAGATCTTTTGTTAAGTTCACGCAGCGAGGTAAGCTCAGCTGCACTCGGAGGCAACGTCTCAACACAAAATTCGGCTACCTGGAGCGGCCAACCCGTTGACTTCTTGGCGTCTGCTACGGTGAAACCAGGATGAATTTCGGTCAAGATCAACTCGCGACTTTCTGCATCTGGCCTCAAGATTCCGATATCCGTAATAACAGCCGTTGGACCCATTCCGGGCAAGCCAGTTTCAGCCCGCCAATTGCCACCGCTGCCATGGCCCGCTGAGGTAACAAAGGAAAGTTCATCAACAAATGTTCGCTGCGATTGGCGCAGGATAACCAGTACTTCGCCGGCCGAGGTCGCGATCTCCGGCGCTCCTCCGGCCCCAGGTAATCGAACCTTGGGTCCGGCGTAATCCCCAATGACGGTAGTGTTGAGGTTACAGAAACGATCGAGTTGCGCCGCGCCGAGAAATCCAATATCAACGCGCCCGCCCTGAAGCCAATAGCGAAATATTTCAGGCGTCGAGACAACTATATCGGCGGTTTCAGCTAACTCACCATCGCCAATAGATAACGGCAATACATACGGCTTAGCGCCGATGGTACCCGATTCATAGATCAACACTACATCCGGTGCATGGGTCGCCCGTGCAAGATTAGCAGCAGCACTCGGTAAACCAATACCGACAAAACACACTGCTCCATTCTTCAGCATGCGAGCAGCTGCAACAGTCATCATTTCGTCGCTCGACCACCCGCCTTCAGCCATGGAGGTCTTCCTTATTTTTTGCGGCGGAGACGCTACGGGTAAATTCAAAAAAATTTTGAGTGTTCAAAACATGGCGACGCATCCACGCCTTAAACACCTCACGGTCACGAGAAATCGAATCCCAGGATTTGTAAAAATCATTTTCACGTTCGTAATACCCCATTGCATAAGACGGATAGGAACCGCCCGGCTCTAGGCACACCGCATCGATAACCCAATGAGGAAGTAGCACGGCATTAGCCCGCGCATCAAATTCGTCGATGACCTCCTCTACGGTGACAATAACCCGCTTAGCAGCAAGAACCGCCTCCTTTTGCACGCCGGTAATACCCCAAATCATAATATTACCTTGACGATCCGCTTGCTGGGCATGGATGACTGTAACGTCTGGACGGAGCGAGGGTACCGCCGAAAGCTCTTCACCGGTAAACGGACAGGTTATCTTCTTAATGACAGGGTTGACCTTAGGCAAGTCACAGCCGGCGTAGCCACGCAATACCGCAAAGGGCAAACCGCTCGCACCCGCGACATAGGCATTTGCTAGATCGGCGTGACTGTGCTCCTCGATTTTAAGCGGTGCCGGCCAGCCCTGTTGCACTGCATCTCGAAAACGGTGTAGCGAGCCTACACCGGGATTGCCGCCCCAAGAAAAAATCAGCTTACCCACACAGTTCATGCCGATCAGCTGATCGTAGATGAGATCGGGGGTCAGACGAATAGCGGTAAGACCTTTTTTCCCAGAACGAATCACCTGATGCCCCGCAGCAAAGGGAATTAGATGAGTAAAACCCTCCATGGCAACGGTATCCCCATCCCGGATCAGCCCAGAAATTGCATCTTCCAACGAGGTAATGTCCGCCATAAATGCTCCCGCCTCAAAAATTCATTCAACTAAGGTGCTAGAATGCGACAAACACTCCGCTTCTTGCAATTTTGCCCTGCAATATTCCCTCAATTTATTCACGAGCACCCGTATAGTAATTTTCTGGCAATAACAAATGGCGGACAGTATCAGGAGCACATATCGCTAGAGTATGCTTCCGATGCAAATATGCTTAAATAATTCATGTAAGGTTAAAGTGAGAAAAGTTCTACTGGCAACCTTTCAAACATCCACTATCACCGAACCAAAATAGCTGATGGTGATAAAAGTGAAGACAGGTGAACGTTCATTGGCAATAACGCGTCGACAAGCGATCAAAGGCGTTACCGCTATTGCGGGAGTCTCACTGCTGGATGTTGCTGGAGCAAAGGCAGCGGTGCAAACGAGTATTCCGTTCCAATCCGCAAGCGAGCAGATAGCCGCCATACGACGCAAAGAAGTGAGCGCGCTTGAGTTGCTGGAGATCTATCTTGATCGAGTAGAGCGTCTTAATGGAAAAATCAATGCCGTTGTCGCTCTGAATTCTGGTACTGCGCGTGAACGGGCGCGACGGGCTGACCGCGCACTAGCTCGCGGCAAAATCTGGGGCCCACTGCACGGTCTTCCAATCACAGTGAAAGATACAATCGAAGTGATCGGCATGCCGAATACCTGGGGAGCCGTTGAGTTCCGGAATTTCTGGCCACCAACAAATGCTACAACTGTTCAAAGGCTGATCAATGCAGGCGCTATAGTTTTTGGCAAAACCAATGTTCCACTCTTTGGGAATGATATCCAAAGCTACAACAAGGTGTACGGTACCACTAATAATCCTTGGGATATTTCTCGCACGCCAGGGGGTTCTTCTGGTGGCTCGGCCGCGGCACTTGCTGCTGGCTTGACTGGCCTCGAACTTGGCAGCGACATTGGAGGGTCGATCAGGACGCCAGCCCATTTTTGTGGAGTTTATGGGCATAAACCCAGTTTTCGTGTGGTGCCACGCGAATTTAGTTTACCTGGTATTGTGGATATGGATTTGGTGGTATTCGGCCCAATGGCACGCTCGGCCAGAGATCTTGAACTCGCCCTCCAAATCTTAGCCGGCCCTGATAAGCAAGAATCCACTGCTTGGCAATTAGAGCTACCTGCTCCACGGCGAGATAAGTTGCAAGATTACAAAGTTGCAGCGTGGCTTGATGATAATACATTTCCAACAGACCACGAGACACTCTTAGTAATGAATCGTGCGGTGGGTGCTCTCCGAGAGGCAGGCGTGATTGTCGATACAGAAGCACGACCAGTTAACATTTCTTATTCGCACGAGACATACATGAAGCTTCTTGCCGCTGCGTACGCGCCAACAATTACGTCTCGGGAATTTTCACAATGGATTCGAGACGACGGCTTGCTCTCAAAGCTCGAAGACGGTTACGGCAAGCGTTTCATTGAGGATGCGACGCAGCGACATCGCAGCTGGCTGCTTGCTGACCATGCGCGACGAAAAATCAAAACTCGTTGGGCTAATTTTTTCAAACAATTTGACGTGTTGCTTTGTCCCATAACACAGACGGCAGCATTTCCTCACAACCAGGTGGGCGAGCCCTATGAACGCACCATCTCAATTAATGGTGAAGCTCATCCATATTTGGACCAGATGGTCTGGGCTGGACTCTCTACTATGCCCTATCTGCCCGCCACCGCAGCACCAGTCGGCCTAACTACCTCTGGACTGCCCGTGGGCATCCAAATCATTGGTCCTTACCTAGAAGATCGAACAACGATCGACTTTGCCAGACTGCTTGCTGGAGTTATAGGTGGCTTCGCCCCCCCTCCGGATTATGTTTAGGGAAGAACGACTACAACAATTCTTTAATTGGCTAGGTCTACGCTCGATCAACCCGCTGCTGCTTCGGAAGATTCCGACTTCCAACCGTAGATCTCGCCGCTATTCCAATCGCTGACGAAGTCTTGGATGGTATAGCTCCAAGGGTTCTCCAAATTCTCGTCATAATACTCAAAAATGACGTCATTAGGCGCATGCATAGAATAAATAAGCAGTCCGCCTTCAGGTCCACCCCATTCGTCATGCATCAGGGCATCGATTGGGGCAAGAGCATATTCACCCTTCTTTCGCACAATCGACTTAGTCGTGCCGTCCGGTTGAATCTCCGAGAGGTGTTGCTCGCCATCAAGTACCACAGTCATTGTTGACGCTATATGCCGATGCCGTCGGCAATGGCCGTCCGGTGCAAACTTGATGAGCATGTCCAGGCGCTGACTGAGCAGATCATAGCCCAACAGGCTGTACTCAAAATCGACACGCGGCGTCTGGGTGTCATCAAACACATGTCGCCACTCGACGGTTTCAGAATCAAAATGCTCGGAGATTATCGTCATCAGTTATTCCTCGGCGTTAGTCGACTATCGGCTATTTTAGCATGTCTAGGCGGAATGACGCGACCCCGTCCGGAGGAACAGCGAGACCCCGCGTCAGTTACAAAGACGGCCTGGCAGCTAATGCATTAAACCTCCCATAATTAATGATCCTTGACACCGCTAATTTGACTCCAATAACCATTTAGATTGTGGTTTTGGATACTTAATGGCGGCCAATCAGATAAGAATACGAAATCGCCATGCAATCATGTGAATTGATATGTTTTAGGATGGCAGGTCCTGCCACTCTTACTTGTTATGGAAACAAAAGGAAAAACGAAATGACCGTCCCAGAAAAAAAGAAAATTTTGCGCAAATGGCTTATGGCTATGCAAGCGGGTGACCTACAAGCAATACAAAGTTTACAGACAAAAGATTGCACCTGGGTTCTTCCCGGATCCAAAAAATTGCCGTGGGCGGGAAGTTGGACAGGTATGGCGCGCCAGAAACTTTTTCTCAAGCAAATCAAGAATTCGGTCGAATTTGAAAAATTAGAATTTAGAGAATTCATTGGTGAGGGTGCGCACATCACCATTCTTGGTCAGGAGGTTGCTCGTTCCAAAACAAGGGGCAAACGCTGGAATGTCACATTTTCCTGGGTGTTTAAAATCAAGCGCGGCAAAGTGGCTCGTTGGGAAGCTTTTGAAAACACCGAGATTATTGCTTCCTGTTTTTAGGGAACGACTCTTGATAAAGAGAGAATACACATTAATGTGAAACAAAAGTTACGCAATTTTAAAGCGTAAGTGCATTTTTTCTCACAGAAAATTCTGATTCTGAAAATAAAGATAAACACAATTTAGGAACATCAACTCGACTCACGAACAACTCATACGAGGCAAAACCTCCTGCCCAAAGGTCCGGATACCAGACTCAAAATCGTTCCAGCTAAACATGAAGCCATCGACACCGGTCCGTTCAGCTATTTCATCGAGCTTCATCGCAACAGTCTTGGCGGAGCCATGAGCAACCGGGATTATATTAAAAGCTGAATTACCTTCCTCCAATGATTTCCCCAGAGAAAGGACGGTTTTTTCGCTAGTTCCGCCTCTGTTCGTATCTAGTTGAGCACTAGACATCATATTCGAGATTGCCGCTGTATCGGCCTTCTTGATGATTTCGTCACCAATACGCTTAGCCTTTTTGTCAGTTTCTTCAACAATTAGATGCATTAAAACGTACGTGCCATAATTGATTTGCGCACTTGTGCCCCGCTGCTGCTCGAGCTCATCCAGGACATCGGGATGGCCAAAAACAAAGCGTTGATCGGCATATTCATTGCAGAATTCGATCCCTGCTGGCGATTGGCCCGCGCTAACTATGGGAATGGGATGCTCTGGTTGGGGTAAGCAATGGCAATCATCCAAATCCCAGTATTTACTTTTTCGGTTACAGCGACCCGTTCTCCATAAATCCTTCAATACCGCCATATACTCTGCCGCATAGTCGTAACGCGCATCGTAAAAGCCTTTCCCAGGCCACAGTCCCATTTGCGAGTACTCAGCGCTATTCCAGCCAGTTACTACATTTAGGCCTATCCGCCCGTTACTAATATTCGAAAGTGTCGCAATCATCCGGGCAGTATAGGCGGGGTGCAACGCCAGCAAGGCAACGGTTGGGATGAACTGAAGAGTTTGGGTCACTGCAGAAAGGGCGCCGATCAAGGTGAAAGGCTCCAAACAATGATCCCAATACCCCGTAGCACCACCAAATCCCTTGAATTTTATCATTGGCAAAGCAAATGATAGACCCCGTTTCTCCGCTTCTAACGCGATAGCTTTCTGATGTTCATAGGATGGAACATATGGCTTAAGAGCTTCAGTTAGAACATAACCATTGCTTCCATTAGGGAGAAAAACACCAAACTTCATAAAACTACCTATTCAAATGTTTCGCACACCAGCAAAAGGTCAAAAACGAAACAAACCGGTAAGAAATTTAGCTGCCAAACCAAGACAATACATAGCCTTTACTGGCCCCATAAAAACTGTAACTACGCAATGATTTGCTCCGCAAGTTCCTCAAATAATTTCCAGAGCTTCTTGCAGGCCATTATAGAACTCAGCACGCCATTTGCCCATCAAGGACCAATAATTTTGCTACCACATATCCAGTATGTGGACAGTTAGCATTGATCATAATTCTGTCGCGGTTTTTTTGCTCTCATAATGTTACGTATAGCGTTGACAGAATCACTCGTTTTAGCTCTTAACCTTTAACTCAATGTATCTGTAAAATATTGCGTGAATTCATCACAAAAAACATGCAAATCATATCATACCACCACGAATCACCTGCCCTGGCCGTTCCCCAGTTTCCTCCGATCGCCTTTGGACCACTGTTCCTGAGACAATTGTTGCTTCATAGCCATCAGCGGTTGTCATCAAGCGTGGTGCTCCAGAAGGCAAATCATGAACCATAAAGGGTGTATTAATATTTAGCTCTTCATAGTTAATCAAATTGAGGTCTGCTTTAAAGCCCGGCGCAACGACACCCCGGTCTGTTAAGCCAAATATATGCGCTGGATCTCGGCTTTGCTTCTTTACAACCCACTCAATCGGAAACCGCTCCCCACGAGTTCGATCACGTGTCCAATGTGTCAGCATAAATGTTGGAACGCTGGCATCACATATGTATGTACAGTGTGCACCGCCATCACTGCCGCCTAGTAAGGAAGATGGATGGGCGATCATTTCTCGCAGACAGTCGTGGTTACCGTACGTGTAATTAATACCAGAAAAGAAAAGGAAGTTATTTCCGCCACGTTTCAACATTAGATCATATGCGACTGCCTTTGGATCGCGTTGTTCTCTCTTAGCAATTGATTCAATGGAAAAGTCGGGGTGTGGTTCAAAATCCATTGGGTCGCCGAGTTCGTAGGTCGTATTCCAACTATTCTGAACAAACTTTGTAAATGCGTCATCATTCGGATCAGTTTCAGAAATGATGCGATTACGCAGCTCTGGTTTAGACAGACGAGCAACTCTTTCCTCTTGAGGTAAATCAATAAGTGGAAGATAGCTCGGATATCGAAAGAAGGGATTGTTCCCTTGGAAACTAAATAGCAAATTTGTTTGCCTTCCAAAAACTTGTGGATAAATTCTGGCTCCAGCCAAATTTGCGCGATCGCATTCAGCGAGCATCACCCGCCAAGCCTCAGGTTCCACATTATTTTGTGCGAAAAGAAATGTAATGGGCACTCCAACTTCAACCGATACCTTCTCCATCCAAGCTATTTCTTTTTCGGGTGCAAGGAGGTCATCCCCCGTTATTCCCGCTGGAGCAGACTCAACAATACCGTGACCAGCTTTTTTTATGGCCTTTGCAAGACCCAGGAGCTCCTGTTCGGTAGCAAATGTCCCCGGCACAGGTTCGCCATCAATTGCAAGATGCATCATAGTGCGGGAGGTTGATACCCCGAGAGCCCCAGCCTTTAGGCCTTCCAGTGCGATAGCTGATATTTCTGCAATGTCTTGCTCACTTGCAGGCTCATTCTTTGCGCCACGTTCACCCATCACGTAGGCGCGAATAGGGCCATGTGCGATTTGTGAGCCGATATCGATAGCATGAGGTATCTTTTCCAATGTATCGAGGTATTCTGGAAAGCTCTCCCAGCCCCATGAAATTCCTTCTGAAAGAGCTGCATGGGGTATATCCTCAACTCCCTCCATCAGACCAATTAGCCATTCATGTTTATCAGGCGCTACCGGAGCAAAACCCACTCCGCAATTGCCCATGACAACAGTTGTTACACCATGCCAAAACGATGGAGTAATTAACTGATCCCAAGTCGCTTGGCCATCGTAGTGAGTGTGCACATCCACCCAACCAGGTGTTACCAGAAGGCCATTCGCATTAATCGTCTCACGAGCTGGGTCGGTGACTTTGCCCACTTCTAGTATTTTGCCGCCAGTTATAGCAACGTCGGCGATATACCCTTTAGCCCCAGTTCCATCTATTACGGTACCTCCCTTGATTAGAAGATCGAGCATATCACCAATCCTTTTATTCACTTATTAAGTTAATATTTCAATATCCGATATTGAAATTTGTTGGCCACTGTTAACTTCAGCCAACACCGTATAACCAGCAGTTGCGGAGGTATCATCAAAAATTAGTACTCCATCACCGTCTCCGGCTGCAGAATCAAAAATTAAATGAGGAACGGTAACTGCGGTGGAGCCATTTGCATTTGTTCCATTATAATTAGTAACGGCAAAAAAATTAGTCCCAGTAGTAAGGCTATTTATGCCAAAGGTTCCTGAGACAATTGACACTTTATCGCCCTGAGAAGTAGTGAAATCAAAAAAATTATTTGCAGAAGCTGCACTACTATCAGGAACAGTTGAATTGCTTGTAACAGCCACTCCATCAGTCGGGTTCAAGAATTTGAATGAATCAGCACCATCTCCGCCTACCAATATGTCTTGACCATCGTTACCAACTAAAATGTCAGCTCCAGTTCCACCCTCTAAAGTATCATTACCATTACCACCAAATAACCGGTCTGCCCCCCCAGACCCAATCAAGATATCTGCGCCACTTTCACCAATTAGAACATTTGCGGTTTCGTTCCCGACTAACGTATTGTTTCCCGAATTTCCTGTTCCATTGACTGCGCCGGATCCCGTCAATGTTAAATTCTCCACATTGTCGGGAAGTGAAAAAGTAACGTCTGATAACACCGTATCCGTACCCTCACCGGCGTTTTCAACAATCAGAGTTGGGTTATCGTCAGAACTTGCCTTGGCTAGAACACTATTAAAATCATCATCAAGACTGCTGAAAAATTTCCAGCTTTGTGACTCTCCAGGTGCTAGTGGGGAACTTCTCTCAAAAATTATGCCTATAGCTTGATCGACTCTGCCAAGATCAGTACCGGCAGGCTGTGGGTTTGAATGAAAATCCGTACCACCTACGCTGTAGGGGTTTGGGTTTGAAAAGCCACTGCTGTACACAACGGCATCACCGGATGTCGCTAGAAAAAAGAACTCAACGCCTGAATTCGGACCTTGAGCGACGACCAAGGCCCTGCTATCCGTGACCACTTGGCCCAAAACCTCGTTGTTCGTATCAAACGTGGCTGTGACTGTGCCTTCTCTATCCTGGTCCGGATCAAATGATCTCATATAGCGAAGATCTGTAATTGCACTGGATCCCGTATTCGTAAGAAGAACATCTGTTCGAAAGAATTTTTGATCAGCATCAAAAGAAACCAACTGTTGAACTTCAATCTGGTTTCCTGATGATGTCGCAGTTGTTTCTCCCGTCCATCGGGCCCGCAATTTTGTTCCATCTGAAACATCGATGTGTTCACTTGGAGTGATATCGGTCGTGCTTCTTCTTTCTGCGTTAGAAAAAGTTACTTGTGTAGTGCCATTTTCGGTAAATCCGATAGACCATCGCTCTTCTGGAGTGCCCGGTAAGAAAAAATCTCCTGTAGTTGATGCAGACCCAGTATTGAAACCATCTTGGTCTACCTGCATTCCCAAATTATCTCTTGCCGCCGAGGTTACAAACCCGCTGGGTGCATCCTCAGCTGTTCCAAAACTACCTGCTCCAGAAATTCCCAACGACAGGAAATCGCCTTGCAGGAAGATATCGTCGGAAACTGTAGCTGAAGTTCCTGAAGTGAGTGTTCCAGCTGTCAAATCGGCTATAGGAGTCTTTGTGACGCCGGAAGCAAAGCTACTAGAAATAATGAAGGTGTCATCGCCATCACCACCAACTAATGTCGCATTGCCTGCTCCGGCACTGATAGTATCGTTACCGTCTGTTCCGATAACTAATGGTTGAGTTGCAGTCGCCAAAAAACCGGAAGGGTTTTGAACAAAAATTTCATCTTCATCTGGAGGTCTGTCAAAGTTGTCCGGCCCAACCGTATTGAAGGCTGCGTCATCAAACCCAAAGTCACCGGTAGCAAGCTCCCCAAAACCGCCGGGACCAAAC
>MDTE01193098.1_pt1 | contig 37725 bp, 43 predicted proteins | sample 811231 | NCBI WGS metagenome assembly MDTE01 (sample SAMN05326651, study PRJNA326480) | marine metagenome | isolation source: seawater | place: Indian Ocean: Red Sea | collected 2010 | reverse complement strand
AGAACCGTCTGCACCATTTACGTCTTTAAGTGAACCAACGGCAGCACTTGCTTCTTCAAAAGCAATTGGTGTTACATCGTCGATCGCACTGATTGGAGCACCAGCAGATGTCATCGCAAGAGTTGCGTCTCCCAACATAGGAACTCCAGTGAAAACTAATTCACTGTCGTTATAACCCATTGCGTTTGTTACTGTTTGTTTGTATGCAACGCCGACACCATTGTCTAATTCACCTGAAGCAGAAATGGTTAATTCTTTGTTCATACCAAGAGGGTTACCAGTTGTATTGTAACCACCTTTTTTTGTAAAAGAGGCGATCATGCTACCTGAAAGGCTAACATCACCTGCGTTAGCAGATGTAAATGCAAGCGCTCCAGCTAAAGCTGATAAGCCTATTTTTTTTACGTTTTTCATGTTTGTCTCCATTTATTTTGTTTATTTAAATAAACTGGGATGAAATTAGCTAATAAACCTATAATTTTCATTTAATTAGTGATTTTTTTGGCTTTTTTTTATTAAGTGTTGTAAATTTAACACACAAATATTGAGGGTTTTTTAATGTTTTATTTAAAGCCTATGAGCTATAGAAATTGGTAGTATACAAAAACCAATGAAGATTTTACCTAAAATTTTTACCACTTTATTACTGATTATGCTCATGGGTTGCAGTGGCGAAGGCTTTAAACTTCCAAAACCTGGAGACGCAAGAACAATGGAAACTGAGGGTCAGGCAAGGGCTAGAAAAAACGTTGAAGAGGGAAAAGGTTTCAGTCTTAAAGGTAGCATCGGTGGAAGATCACGAGCAACGAATTATGAGTTTAGCACTTCAAATCCTCTATGGAGAGCTACTTTCGATGTTATAGATTTTATGCCTTTAGTAACTGTAGATTATTCTGGCGGAATGATTATTACTGATTGGTACACAGATTCAAATACAAGTAATGATTCATTAAAATTTACCATAAGATTTTTATCAAATGAAATTAGAGCCGATAGTCTCAAAATAATAATTCATAAAAAAACATGCAAAATAGATACAAACTGCATAATTCAAAAGATTTCTTCAACAAAAATTGAAGAGGCTATTAGATCGGATATAATTAAAAAAGCAGCCAGTTTGGAAGCTGCCTCAAAACAGAAGAAAAAAAATTAAATTCCTAAATACATGGATAAGATAAACGTAGCAGATATTGATAAGAAGTGGCAACTTTTTTGGTCCAAAAATAAGAAAAAAAATCAGTTTAAAAATACTGATAAAAAAAAGAAGTTTTATTGTCTTGAAATGTTTCCTTATCCTTCAGGCAAAATTCATATGGGGCATGTTAGAAATTACGCGATAGGAGACGTTTTAGCGAGATATAAAATGATGCAGGGCTTTAATGTATTACATCCAATGGGTTGGGACTCCTTCGGCCTACCTGCAGAAAATGCTGCAAAGGAAAATAACTTAAATCCAAGAGACTGGACAAAAAAGAATATTGCTACGATGAAAAATCAATTACAATTATTAGGCCTATCTATAGATTGGGAATTAGAAATTTCAACCTGTGATGAAGAATACTATAAACATCAACAAGAATTATTTATTGATTTTTTTAATAAAGGTTTAGTAATTAGAAAAGAAACTTATGTAAATTGGGACCCAGTTGAAAAAACAGTTTTGGCAAATGAACAAGTTATTGATGGAAAGGGTTGGAGATCTAATGCGCCAGTAGAACGAAAAAAATTATACCAATGGTTTTTTAATATTTCAAAATTCTCAGAAGAATTACTTAAAGATTTAGATATTCTTAAAGATTGGCCAGAAAAGGTTAAGCTAATGCAAAAAAATTGGATAGGTAAGTCTTTAGGGTGCGAAATAAATTTTAAAATTGATGGTAAGAAAGAAAATGTTAAAGTTTTTACTACCCGCCCAGATACCATATTTGGCGCCACTTTTTTGGCAGTTTCAGTCGACCATCCTTTGTGTGATAATTTTAAAAATATAAAGGATTTTATTGAATTTAAAAAGCAGTGTTCTCAGGTAGGCACAACAGAAGAAGCAATTGCAAATGCTGAAAAAATTGGTTTTAACACTAATTTATTTGCTCAACATCCTTTTATTAAAGAAAAAAAAATACCCATTTATGTAGCTAATTTTATTTTGATGGATTATGGAACGGGTGCAATTTTTGGATGTCCAGCTCATGATCAGAGAGACTTTGATTTTGCAAAAAAATATAGAATCGAAATTATTCCTGTAGTTAAACCAATTAAAATTGAAGAAAAAGATAGAAACAGTGCCTATACTGGGGATGGTACAATTATAAACTCAGAATTTTTAAATAATTTAACTATTCCAAAAGCAAAAGAAAAAATTGTAAAAGAAGTTGAAGCTAAAAAGATAGGAAAAAAAAGAATTACCTACAGACTCAAAGATTGGGGAGTCTCTAGACAAAGATACTGGGGATGTCCTATTCCAATGATATATCTTAAAAATGGAAAAGTTGTACCGGTAGATAAAAGTGAGTTACCAATTACTTTACCAAGGGATATTGATATAAATTATAAGGGTAATCCATTAGATAATCACCCTACATGGAAAAAGACTAAGTATAAAAAAACAGGTGAACAAGCCATAAGAGAAACGGATACTTTGGATACATTCGTAGATTCATCCTGGTACTTTATAAGATTTTGCTCACCAAAACTTGATGACAGACCTTTTGATGAGAAATCCTTTAGTTATTGGATGCCAGTCGACCAATATATCGGTGGTGTGGAACATGCAATTTTGCATTTACTTTATTCAAGATTTTTTATGAGAGCAATCAAACTTTGTAATAAAAAAATTAATGTAAAAGAACCTTTCAAAGGTCTTTTCACACAAGGGATGGTTTGCCACGAAACCTACAAAGATGAAGCAGGTAAATGGTTAACCCCTGAACAAATTGATAAGAAGAAAGAAGGTTTTTTCTCAAAAATTGACGGTTCAAATGTAAAAGTTGGACCTTCTGAGGCTATGTCTAAATCTAAAAAAAATATTGTAGACCCTGAAAGTATGATTAAAATTTATGGAGCTGACGCAGTAAGATGGTTTATTCTCTCTGATAGTCCCCCCGAACGCGATGTTCAATGGTCAACCGAGGGTGTTTCGGCTGCACATAAATTTATTCAAAGGATATGGAATCTAAATAATAAAATTCTAGAAAAAAAAGATGAAAAATCTGAGCCTGAAGATGAAAAAAAATTCTTATCAAAATTTAATGAATATCTATTTAAAATTTCAGATTTGATTGAAAGATTTCAGTTAAATGTAGCTATAGCAAAAATGCACGAATTAACTAATCTTTTTGAAGATAATTTATCAAAAAAATTGAGCAACAAAATTTTAATAGATTCTCAATCAAAATTTATTAAAATCATGATGCCATTCGTTCCACATTTGGCGTGTGAGTGTCTATCCAAGCTAGAGGGATCAAATTTTTATGAAGAAATTCAATGGCCAAAAGGAAATAAATCTTTGTTAAATGAACAAGAAGTTACACTGGTAGTTCAAATTAATGGTAAAAAAAGAGGTTTAATTATTGCAAAAAAAGATCTAGAGGAAAAAGAAGTGTTAATAAAAGCTAAAAAAATTGAAAATATTAAAAAAAATCTAAAAGATAAAAAAATAGTAAAAAATATATTTGTAAAAAACAAAATTATAAATTTTATTACAGCTTAAATGAAAAATAAATTTTTTAAGATTCTGGCTTATTTGGCATTACTTGTTGTGGTTAATAACTGTGGATACCAACCTCTATTAACAGATAAGTACCAAAAATTTAGTGTTAAAAGTTATAACCTTTCAGGAAATAAAAAATTAGGACAACAACTATCAAACAAATTTTCCAAAATAGAAGATGCACAGGAAAAATTAGTGTTTAATATTCATTCCTCTAAAACAAGAGGTGTATCAAACAGAAGCGCTTCCGGATCAGCTTTGGAATACAATATAGACATAGTATTTGAACTTGAGGCAATTTCTAGTTCAACTAATAAAGTGATTTTTAAAAAATCTTTTTCTGAAAAAAGTTCTTATAAAGCATCAAATTTGCACATAAATACTTTAAATCGTGAGAAAAAAATTATCGATAATACGGTAAATAATATTGCAGATCAAATCACAACTCAACTAAACTTAGTTTTCAGATAAAATGATTTTAAAAAGTTTTATAGTAGAAAAAAATATCGAAGTTCTGGAAAAATATGATCTATGTTTATTTTATGGTGAAAATATAGGTCTCAAAGATGAAATTAAAGATCAAATAAAAAAAAAATACAAAAAATATGAAAAGATTATTTTAAATCAGGATGAAATAATTAAAAATGAAAAGTTAATTGATGATCAAATAAATAATGTTTCTTTGTTTAGTAACAATAAACTTATAATTATAAGTGAGGTATCAGATAAAATTAAAAATAAAATTTCAGAAATAATAGAAAAACAACAAGAGGATATAAAAATAGTTTTATTTGCTCAGAACCTAGAAAAAAAATCGACTTTAAGATCTATATTTGAAAAAGAGAGTAAACTTGCAACGATCCCATGCTATCAAGATAACCACAGGACACTGTCTGATTACGCTCAAGCTAAATTAAAAGATTTTACCGGTCTAAATCAGGAAACTTTAAATCTGCTTATAGACAATTCTGGCTTAGATAGAAAAGTCCTTTTAAATGAAATTAATAAGGTAAAATGCCTATTTTTGGATAAAAAATTAAACCAAGAAAAATTGATTGAACTTTTAAACTACGCCAGCAATGTTGACTTTAACAAATTAAGAGACTCTTGCCTGGAAGGAGATAAGAAAAAATTAAATGAAAACCTTGGAAATATTACTCTTCAGAATGAAGAAGTATATTATTACATCAGTAGTCTAAATCTTAGAATAGAAAAACTACTACAACTGCATGATCAATATAGTGTAACTAAAAATGCAGAAAATGCTCTGAATAGCATTAAACCAAAAATTTTTTGGAAAGATAAACCAATTTTTTTAAGGCAAATGAATAAATGGAATTCTGATAAATTGAAAAAAGCAAAAAAATTAATTATAAAAACTGAAATAGCAATGAAAACAAAATTCAATAACTATAATAGTACATTAATCAGAAATTTATTAATTAGCCTGTATAGAATTGCAAATTCTACTTCCTAAGTTTCTTTGAAATCAACTCAAATTGATCTAATGATTTATATTTAATTATAATTTTTCCAGAATTATTTTTTTTATTTAAAATTTCTACTGTTAAACCAAGCCTACTTTCAATTTCGTTTTTAACAAAAGCGATGTTTGGGTCTTCATCAATATTTTTTTTGATTTTTTTGATTTTTACTATTGTTTCTACTTCACGAGCAGCAACCTTCTTTTTCACTATATTTTCTGCGATTTCTGATGCATTAGGCATACCTATTAGTGGTCGTGCCTGACCTGCTGTAAGTTTCCCCTCTTCAATCAATCCAATGATATCTTCTGGCAGATTTAGAAGTCTTAAAGTGTTACTTATGTGACTTCTGCTCTTAGACATAAATTTGGAAATTTTATCATGGTCATATCCAAATTCTTTTACTAATCTCTGATACCCTCTTGCTTCCTCGATAGCATTTAAATCTTGTCTTTGTACATTTTCTACTATGCCAATCTCTAAACTTTTTTGATCGTCGATGTTAAGCACCACAACTGGCACATCATTTAATCCTGCTTTTTGTGCTGCTAGCCATCTTCTTTCTCCAGCAACTATCTCATATTTTCCTGGCTCATATTTGTTTGCTCTAACAGCAATCGGTTGGATGACCCCGTTCTCCTTAATTGAATCTGATAATTCATTAAGTTTTTCTTGATCAAATATTGATCTGGGCTGGTATCTACTTCTCTGTATGTTTGCTATAGAAATTTTGTTTACTTTAGAATCAATCGTTCCTGATTTTTTTTCAATATCGCCAAATAAAGCTGATAAACCTCTACCTAGACCTTTTTTAGCTGGATTCATGCTGCGCTGCCCATTGACTGGTTACTCTGATTAATAAATTCATCTGCTAAACTAAAATAAGACTTGCTCCCTGAGCAATTCTTATCATAAATCAAACAGGGCATTCCATGTGATGGAGCTTCTGAAAGTCTAACATTACGAGGTACGACAGTTTTGTAAACTTTATCCTTAAAATGTTTTCTAGCCTCTAAATCAACTTGAGAAGATAGCTTGTTTCTCTTATCGAACATAGTTAAAAGAACACCCCTGATAGCAAGGCTGGGGTTCAATTTTACCTTTATTCTATCTATCGTTTTAATTAGCTGCGTGATTCCCTCTAACGCAAAAAACTCTGTTTGCAGAGGTATAAGTAGTTCATCTGCTGAAACTAATGACATGACTGTAAGTAAACTTAAAGATGGTGGGCAGTCGATAAAAATATTCTCGTACTTTTTAAAATATGAATCATTTTCTTTAGTTAAAATATCTTTTAGAAGAAAGGCTCTGTTAGCATCATTTGCTGTTTCAACTTCTAAACCGGATAAATTTACATTTGAACCTATTAGGTCTAAGCCAGGAACGCTGCTTTCTTGGATTGCTCTGTCAACTGATGTCTTTCCAATAAGTACGTTGTAAATACTTTTATCTTCGTCATTGTTTGATTTACCCAGACCAGTCGTAGCATTTCCTTGCGGATCCAAATCAATTACCAAGATCTTCTTTCCTTTTTTTGCTAAAGCTGTTGCTAAGTTAATGACGGTCGTAGTTTTCCCGACACCGCCTTTTTGATTTATTACTGATATTATAGATCCAGCCACAATTTATTTTTTAGCATCCACTAAAAGTATTTTTGAATCACTCTCGGTAATGCTTGGTACTAGCTTATACTTATAATTCATACCCTTTGAAGCTTTATTTAATTCGTCCTGTGCACTCTTTCCAAGCATAACAATAAGTTTATGTGGTTTTTTCACAGTTTCACGTGAAATCCTTAGTATTTCAGGTAACTTCTTAAATGCTCTGCAGACTATATAGTCTGAGTCTATAATATGAGATTGATAATCATTCTCATATATTGATATGTTCTTTAGTGTTAATTTCTCTACTAAACCCTTTAAAAAGGTAATTTTAACTCTAGACTTTTCATAAAGTTTCACGTGAAACGTGAGAATATCACTATAAAAAATAGACAACAAAATTCCAGGAAAACCAGCTCCAGTACCTAGATCAGCTAAACTATTAAAATTTTTATGATCTATATATTTTATAAGCTGAGCTGAGTCCAAAACATGTCTCTCCCAAATCTCCTTTTCGGAGCGTTCTGAGATTAAATTATATTTTTTATTAAAAATTAGAACCTCTTTTACAAACTCCTCGATAAGTTTAAGCTTTTTGTCATTGAAATTAAGATTTTTTGATAAAATTCGCTTTGAATTTAGCTTAGATTCACTAGAATTCATGCTGATTCTAGGCCGGAACTTTATATTTTTTCTTTTTAAGGGCTCCTAATAGAATTATAGCTGCTGCTGGAGTAACTCCATCAATCCGCAGAGCCTGCCCAAGTGTTTTAGGTTTAATTAATTTCAACTTTGACTTAACTTCATTGGATAAACCACTAAAAGAATCATAATTAATTTCATTTGGTATCACCAAGGCCTCATCCTTTTTAAACGTTTTAATATCATTCTCTTGCTTAGGCAAATAGCCTGAGTAATGGGCATTGATTTCAACCTGTTCGTCAATAGACAGTTCATATTGGGGTATTTCAGCCCAAATGTCCCTTAGATGGTTTATTTTTACATTTTTCATACCCAAAATTTCTAGTCCGGATCTTTTAACTCCATCCTTAGCAATTTTTATAGAATATTTTGCGGCTGCGTTTGGGGTCATAAATTTTTTTGACAAAAACATTTCTAGACTATTTATTTTTTTTTGCTTTTCATTAAATAATTTTTTTCTATTGTCTTTCACTAAATTCATTTTTATACCCATTGGCGTAAGTCTTTGATCGGCATTATCTGCTCGCAATGATAATCGATATTCAGCTCGAGAGGTAAACATCCTGTAAGGCTCAGAGACACCCTTTGTAATAAGATCATCAATCATCACTCCTATATATGAGCTCGATCTATCCAAAATAAATTCGTCCTCTTTTTTAATTTTTAGAGCAGCATTAATTCCAGCTATCAATCCTTGGGCCGCCGCTTCTTCATACCCTGTTGTCCCATTGATTTGACCAGCCAGGAAAAGAGACCCTATTTTTTTGGCTTCTAGACTCGCTTTTAACTCCCTTGGGTCAACATAATCATACTCTATTGCATACCCTGCTCTTACCATTTTGACGTCTTCTAGGCCCTTAATTTTGGACAATATTTGAAGCTGAACATCTTCTGGTAAAGAGGTAGAAATACCATTAGGGTAAACTGTGTGATCATCTAATCCTTCTGGCTCTAAAAAAATTTGGTGTTTTTGCTTTTCCTTAAACTTAACAACTTTGTCCTCGATGGATGGACAGTATCTTGGGCCCACTCCTTTGATGTTGCCAGAGTACATTGCGCTTCTTAAAATATTATCGCTTATAATTTTGTGTACAGTGTCGTTGGTATAAGTCATCCCACAGCTAATTTGTTTATTGATCGTCTTAGTAGTTAGAAATGAAAAGAAATACGGCTCTTTATCGGCTGGCTGCATTTCTAGATTATCATAATTAATAGTTCTTCCATCTAACCTCGGGGGTGTTCCTGTTTTTAGTCTTCCAATTCTGATATTATATTTTTCTAATTGTTCGCTTAATCCCGTAGAAGGTTTTTCATCATACCTGCCAGCTGGTATCTGTTTATCCCCTATATGTATTAAACCATTTAAAAAGGTCCCTGTGGTAAGAATTAACTGACCACACACTACCTCTTTTCCACTTTGGCAAATGAAGCCTTTAATTTTATCCTTCTCAAAGATGAATTTCACAACAGGATCGGCTATCACCTCTAAATTTTCATAGTTGAGCAATATCTCTTGCATATATTTCTTGTAAAGCTTTCTATCTGATTGAGTTCGTGGTCCTCTAACTGCTGGACCTCTGCTTCTATTTAATAATCTGAACTGTATTCCTGATTTGTCAGCAACATCGCCCATAACTCCATCAAGAGCATCAATTTCTCGAACCAAGTGACCTTTATCTAGTCCTCCTATAGCAGGATTACACGACATTTCACCTATAGTCTCTATTTTATGTGTAAAAAGACCAGTATTTACGCCCATTCTGGCCGATGCCGCCGCAGCCTCGCATCCAGCATGTCCACCGCCTATTACAGCCACATCAAAGGTCATTTTATTGCTCATATATGGAATGTATCGATGAAATATGATTTTACAAGCTCAAAGATAGATTATTTGCCTATACAAAAGTCCTGGAATATTGATCCTAGTATTTCTTCTACATCGACCTTACCCACTATGCTCCCAAGATGTCTTGTGGCTAGTCTAAGGTCTTCCGCAGCTGTTTCGATCTCTTTTTTTTGATCTTTTTTCAGAAATTTTTCTATTTCATTCAAAGCTGCATTAAGTTTAACCCGATGCCTTTCTCTAGTAACCAAAATATTATTTGCTTTCATAAATTTTTTACTTAGCTTCTCTTTTATTGCCTTAATAAGACTATTGATATTTTTATTATTTTTTACAGATATCAGAATTTGACCGTTTTTCTTGAATTCATTTTTTGGAGTTTTTTTACATAAATCTGATTTGTTAAAAACTAAAATACAGTCTTTATTGACCAATTTTTTTAGATCCTTATTAATTATTTTTTTAGATGCATCAACCATAATCAAAGTTAAATCGGCATCTTTAGCTTTCTTTATAGCTCTTTTTATTCCCTCTTTTTCTACCTTGTTTTTGACCTTTCTTATACCTGCTGTATCTGCGAGAATAACGGGATATCCATCAATATTAAGATAAGTTTCTATTACGTCTCGTGTTGTTCCTTCTTGTTCGGATACAATAGCTGCTTCTCTTTTGGAAAGAAGATTTAATAGAGAAGATTTTCCTGCATTTACATCTCCTACGATCGATATTCTGAATCCATCCCTAATTTTTTCTCCAATTTTTTGGTCCTCTAATATTTTTTTAATATCTTGGTGAGCCTGTTTTATAGAGTCCTGAACCTCTTTCAAAACATTATCTGGGAGATCATCTTCGGCAAAGTCTATTTTTGCCTCAATATATGACAAAGATTTAACTAGCTTTTCCCTTAAAGAATTATAGTGATCTGATGCATTGCCTTGAATAAGTGTTATGGCCTGCTGTCTTTGAAGCTCTGTTTCAGCATTTATAAGATCTCCGATACTCTCGGCTTCGATTAGGTCCATTTTATTATTCTGGAATGCAATCTTAGTAAATTCCCCTGGTTCTGCTAACCTGCAATTTTCTTGTTCTCCTAGTACCTTTAAAAAACAACTAACTACGGCATTACTTCCGTGGGTATGAAACTCTGCTAAATCCTCTCCTGTATAGCTATTTGGACCAGGTGACCAAAGCAATAGTCCCTCGTCGATTATTTGTCCATTTGATGGATCGTAAAATTTGCAAAGGTTAACTTCTTTGGATTTGATATCATTTTTCTTTGTAATCAGTTTTGAAATTTGCAAACTGTCTTTTCCTGACAATCTCAAAATTGCAATCCCTGAAGGGCCCCTTCCTGTTGATAGCGCAAATATATTCATTTGTATTTTTTGTATTTTTTCATAGCATAGAATATATGAAAAATACCATTTCTTTTAATACTAAGTTTGGCTGGATTTCTGCGACTGAAACAAACAATAGGATAACAAAAATCCAGTTTTGTAGAAAAAAAGAGTTGGGAAAGAAAAGCAAAAACCTAAAAAATCTTCAAAAAATGATTACTTCATTTTTTCAAAAGAAAACGAACAAATTAGATGCTAAAATTCATTTTAATGGAAACTCTATTCAAAAAAAAATATGGAGGGAGTTAAAGAAAATTAAAAAAGGAAAGGTAAAAACTTATGGTGAAATAGCTAAAAAATTAAAAACTTCACCAAGATACGTAGGTAGAGTATGTGGTGAAAACAATCATTTATTACTTGTGCCTTGCCATAGAATTATAAGATCTGACAAAACATTAGGGGGGTTTTCTGCGCCTGGGGGAGTAAAACTTAAAAGAAAATTGTTAGAATTTGAAGGTTTCTTTATTTAGGAGAACAAGCCAACCAACTCATCCTGTAAGGTCTATTTTCTGAAGCAATAAGCCATCTATCATCATCATTTAAATCTCTAAGGAGAGAAATCATTGAAAAATCTCTATTAGAAGTTGTTAAAATTTCTACATTAAAATATTTTTTGATCTTGGCTATAAATTCTTGATTCATTTTATCATCATGAAGTTTATGAAATTCTATAATTAAATTACAATTTTGAATTACTCGTAAATTTTCATCGTTAAAAATATTAAATTCCTGACCCTCTATATCTACTAACAAAAAAATATCACTTATTTCTTTAAAACTGGAGTCCAGATCTTTTAAAAAATTTTTATCTGCATTGTTTTTAATTAAAAGCCTGTCTTGAAAATTGTTTAATTTTGAATTTTCTACCATTATATCTCTTGATAAGTCCGAAATTTCAAAAGCTAACGATTTTTCAAAAAGACCACTCTGCAAAACTCCTAAAGCAAAATAGCCTTCGCCGGCTCCAAAATTGACAAAATATTTTTTTTATTTTTTTTTTGAAATTCTTCTATTTTGTCCTGGACTTCTTTCTCATAGCATCCAGCAATTTTTGAGGATAAATCTGTATTAAATTTATAAACCTTTTTATCCCAATTAGATTTCTTAACTAATTTCATCCCTCGAAAAAGACCAGAAATCACTTTTCCAGAAGATATTGAAAAAAGATGGTCTACTAACCAGATTTTTCTCCTATCTAAGCTAGTTTGAAATCTAAATTTAAAACCAAATTTTCCAATTAAAATATTTAGAAAACCTATTATTCCATCTCTTGATAAAGCATATTTAAACTTGGAAATATTCATACTAATTAAATCTTATATTACTGATAACATATTATAAATTAAATTAATTTAACTAATATTTGTGAATGTATATAGATTATTTTAATTTTATTTTTATTTTCTAATAAAAATTTATTAATTGCATTAATAGGATTCTCACCTTTTTTGTGACCACCATACCTATAAGTATAATCATCAAATAAAATGAAACAACCCGGACTACCATGTTTTACTGCATTAACCGCGTCTTTCATTACTTGATCCCTGTGGTGATAACCATCTATAAATATAAAGTCGTATTTTTGATTATTTTTTTCGAAAAAGGAGTCTGAATTATCTTTAACTTTTTTTATTCTACCAGAATATTTCTCTAAATTTTTATCAAAGTTTTTTTCTACATTCCTCATTTGAATATTAGCTTGTTCATATGAACCCTCCCACGTATCTACGCATGTTATGTTGCTTTTGATAAAATAGTTAAGAAAAAAAATTGTACTTCTGCCTTCAAATGACCCTATTTCCAAAATGTTTTTTATTTTTTCTTTTTCGATCTTATTTTTATTTACTTCTTTAATAAAAATAGGCATTTTGAATGTAAACCAGTCACTTTGGGAGAAAGTGCTTTGTAAAAAAAAATTATTTAGTTCTGAATTATATTTTTTAGGAGATAAAACATTTTTAATAAAATTTAATATATTTTTTATCTCAGTTTTATTTTCAATAAGAAATATAATATCTTTAATTAAAACCTTTATATAAGAGATCTTTAATTTGAGCTTGTATAGAATATTTATGTTTTTAATTTTTGGTAACACTTAATTTAGTGTTTATCCGGGCTTATTCATTGAAACAAAAAAGTCCGAATTATTTTTCGTATTTTTAAGCTTTGACATAAGAAATTCAATACCATCCATTGTACCCATAGGACTAATAATTCTTCTTAGAACATTTACTTTTGTTAAGTCTTCTTTCCTAAACAACAATTCTTCTCTTCGAGTGCCTGAACGAGTTATATCAATTGCTGGGTAAATTCTTTTGTCTGCGATTTTTCTATCTAATATGAGTTCAGAATTTCCTGTTCCTTTAAATTCCTCAAAAATAACTTCATCCATTCTGCTACCTGTATCTACTAAAGCAGTGGAAATTATAGTTAAAGATCCGCCTTGTTCTACATTTCTTGCGGCACCAAAAAATCTTTTTGGACGTTGAAGGGCATTTGCATCTACACCACCTGTTAAAACTTTTCCAGAGCTTGGGACGACTGCATTATAAGCTCTTCCTAATCTAGTGATTGAATCGAGCAAAATAACTACATCCTTTTTGTGCTCAACTAATCTTTTTGCTTTTTCTATAACCATTTCAGCAACAGCAACGTGTCTTGAAGCTGGTTCATCAAAGGTAGAACTTATGACTTCCCCTTTTACTGTTCTTTGCATATCCGTTACTTCCTCGGGTCTTTCATCAATCAATAAAACCATTAAATAACATTCTGGATGATTTACTGCTAATGAGTTAGCAATGTTTTGGAGAATAATAGTTTTACCAGCTTTAGGGGGCGAAATTATAAGAGATCTTTGTCCTTTCCCTATTGGACTTACAAGATCAATTAATCTTGCGGTTTGATCAGGTTTTTTTTCAGTAGTATTTTTTTCTACCTCCATCTTTAACTGCTTATCAGGATAAAGTGGGGTCAAATTGTCAAATGCTATTTTGTTTCTTCCTTTATCAGAATTTTCAAAATTTATTTGGCTGACTTTAAGTAATGCAAAATATCTTTCCGCGTCTTTTGGCGCTCTTATTTCTCCTTCAACTGAGTCGCCAGTTCGTAATCCAAATTTTCTAATTTGGCTTGGGCTGACATAAATATCATCGGGTCCTGGTAGGTAATTTGACTCAATAGCTCTGAGAAATCCAAATCCATCCTGTAATACTTCAAGGACGCCTCCACCAGTAATTTGTTCGTTTTTGTCAGCGAGTTTTTTTAGAATCGAGAATAAAATTTCTTGTTTTCTTAAAGTACTAGGATTTTCTATACCAAGCTTTTCTGCTTGCGATATTAACTCTGACGGTGATTGTTTTTTTAATTCTTGTAAATTCATAATGATTGTTAATTATTGAGGGAATGTACCTTTAATATAAGTTATTAAAATAAATATTCAAGTCTAAATAGGCTTAAAAATCACAAGGAATATTATAACAATGAGTAAAACTGTGGGAACTTCGTTAATAATTCTGAAAAATCTGGGCGAATGGGTGTTTTTTTCAAAACTGAAACTCTTGAGACAGCTAAAGAGATAAAAATGATAAATTGTTAAAAATATAACAAGAAAGATTTTTGTAAATAACCATAGTTCTTTTAAAGACTGCAAACCTATAGAGTGTATTAAAAGAAACCCAATGAGCCATGTTAAAATCATCGCAGGATTCATTATGTATAAAAATAATCTTCTCTCCATGATTTTAAATGTTTCTTTAACTTCTTGGCTCTTAGCCTCTGAATGGTAAACAAAAATTCTTGGTAAATATAGAAGACCAGCCATCCATGAAATAACGGCAATTAAATGTAGAGCTTTTAATGTTAAATACAAATTCATTAAAATATATACTTGTTTGCTAAGTGAAATAGTAAATTGATGTGATCTTCCCCATCATTTAAACACGGTACCACATCAAAGTATTTTCCACCTTTTTTTAAAAAGCTTTCTTTGCCTTGAATAGATATTTCCTCAAGTGTTTCAACGCAGTCAGAAGAAAAACCAGGACAGATAACTAGAATATTTTTTTTTCCCTGCTTTGGTAGATTTTCTAGTGTTTTATCTGTGTAGGGTTGAAGCCATTCCTGAGGACCAAATCTTGACTGAAATGTTGTAACAATAGGAATTTTTTTAAATTTTTCTGATAATAATCTAGAAGTCTTTTGGCAGTAACAATGATACGGATCACCTTTTTCAAAATATTTTTTAGGTATACCGTGGTAAGAAGCTAAGATTAGATCTGGTTTCCAATCTATTTCATTAATTTTTTTATTTAAACTTTTGTCTAAAGCATCAATGTAAAGTGGCTCTGACTCATAATGTGGAATAATTTGCAAACTTGGTTGCCATCTCATTTTTGTTAAAACTCTGTAAACTTCATCACAAACCGTTGCCGTTGTGGCGGCTGCATATTGAGGGTACAAAGGCAAAATGACGATATTTTCACATCCTTCTTTTTGCAATTTCACCATCTTACTTTTTATGCTCGGATTACCATATCTCATTGCAAAATCTATTTTTACGTTTTGATTTTTTATTTTTTCAGATAATTTTTTGGTTTGCATAATAGTGTAATATCTCAATGGAGACATATTTTCTTTTTGCATCCAAATTTCTTTATATGCTTTGGCAGTTTTAGATGGTCGAAAATTAAGTATAAAAAGATTTAGTATTATTTGCCATAAAATAGGATTTACCTCTATTACTCTTCGATCTGAAAGAAACTCTTTTAAATATTTTCTAATATCAAACCAACCAGTCGAATCTGGTGTTCCAAGATTCACAAGTAGTAAACCTGTTTTGCCAAATTTTACTTTTGGGTGGTTATTATCCATTTTTGTTTCTTATATATTTAATTAAGTATTCTATAGTTTCTGGTTTTGTTTCTGGTAGCACACCGTGTCCAAGATTAAAAATATAGGGATAATTTTTAAAAACATCTAGATAGTGATCAATATTTTTTTTTATTTCATTTTCTCCTTTAAGTAAAATTTTCGGATCTAATCCTCCTTGTATTGGTAGACCGTTTACTTTATCTTTTATTCGCATTGGGTCTACCTCATAGTCTATGCTTATGCAACTCGGTTGGACAGCAGAACAAAAATCAATATAATTTTCACCTAGGCCTTTCGGGAAACAGATTACTGGTGTTTTTAACGATTTAATGTTTTTAACTATTTTTGAGGTAGGTATATAACAATATTCTGAAATTTTGTCTTTTGGCAACAATCCTGCCCATGAATCAAATATTTGAATAATATCTGCTCCGGACTTAATTTGCTCTTTAGTGTGCAAGAAAATAATATCCTCTAGTTTAATAATTAAATCTCTCATCAAACTTTTATTTTTTATAATTTTATTTATTTCAAAATTATTTTTTGGTGATTTTTTATTTAACATATACATTAATAATGTCCAAGGAGCTCCGGCAAAACCGATGAGGCTTTTATTTTTAATGTTTGTTTTGACTCTTTTAATTGCTTGATAAATTGGAGATAATTTTTTTATAAAGTCGTCGGGCTTAGTGTTAAGAACTACATTAAAATTTAAATCTCCCAAAATAGGTCCTAGGCCTTTTACAAACTCAACTTTTTGTCCAAGACCATAAGGTATCATTAAAATATCTGAAAAAATAATAACAGCATCTATATCAAATCTATATATAGGCTGGAGTGAAATTTCTGCGGACAATCTTTCATTTAAACATAGTTTTATAAAGTCAGTGTTTTTTTTTCTTATTTCTCTGAATTCTGGAAGGTATCTTCCTGCCTGTCTCATAAACCAAATAGGCATGTATGATGTTTGTTTATCGGTAATACAGTTTAATAGTTTACTCATTATTAATAATATTAATGTAATATATATATGTTGTAATAGGTCATGTTAGTTAGGTTAATGATATTATACTTATTTTATCTACATATTTGTTAGATTAAAGAGCGCTTTTAAATCTATATTTTCCTTCATTATACACAATGTTAACTATTAAATATAAAGTTATTAGCATAAAATAACATGTTTGGATTTTGTTAACTAAGGTGTATAAAAAAAACTACATTGAGAACTATTAGTGATTTTCAATACTTATATTAAAATCATCCACATATTTAATGACAAATAAATATCATATATATCTAATATCAGACTCCACGGGAGAAACTTTAAATAGAATATTTCTCGCAATTCAATCACAATTTGCAAATTTCAGTTATGAAAAAAAAGAATTTGTTTTTATAAGAACTTCGCAACAAATAAATGAGATTATAAGAGAATGTAAAGATTTAAAAAATTCAATCATACTGTACACGGTAGTAGACACCAAATTAGCAAAGTATTTAGGAAATGAATGTTTAAAAAAAAAACATACCTTGTTTTGGGGTTTTGGGAAATTTAATTTTAAGTTTTTCAAAACTTCTTAACCAAAAAGCCATACACAAACCAAGCGCACAGCATGTTTTGGATGAAGACTATTACAAAAGAATAGAGGCAATTCAGTTTACCATGTCACATGATGATGGAAGAAATAACGATGACGTTCTAGTTGCAGATATAATTTTATTAGGCGTTAGCAGAACGAGTAAAACCCCAACCTCAATATATTTAGCCAACAGAGGCTATAAAACATTAAACATACCGCTGGTCTTAAATCAGGAAATACCAGCTGCTTTAAATGGAGAAAGCAAAGACATTTGTGTAATAGGTTTATTTGCTGACCCACAAAGGCTCTCAGAAATTAGAAAAACAAGAGCAAATGTAAATCAAGCAATTGATTTAAAATCATATACAGATGTAGAAAAAATAAGCATTGAAGTAGAAAACTCAAAAAAATTATTTAAAAAAAACAATTGGCCATCTATAGATGTAACTAGAAGGTCCGTCGAAGAGACAGCTGCTTCTATTATCAAAATTTACGAAATTAAAAAAAATAAATGAAAATTATTCTAGCATCGAAAAGTGGTGTGAGAAAACAGATATTAAATAAACACAATATCGAATGTGAAGTTTGTCCATCAAATGTAAATGAAGATGAAGTAAAAAATTCTCTTATATCACAAGGTGCTGGCCCTTTATTAATATCAAAAAACCTTGCTGAACTAAAATCTACCAAAATAAGTGCGAAAAAACCTGACGAACTTGTATTAGGAGCAGATAGTGTCATAGATTTAAATGGAGAACTCATATCCAAACCCACAAATAGAGACGAAGCACTAAATATACTAAAAAAATTGAACGGAAAAAAACATCAATTAATTAGTTCTGTATGTATATCCAAAAATGGATCTATGATATGGAATTATACAGATTCCTCTACTTTAACTATGAAACAACTTAATTTAGACCAAATTAAATCATATTTAGAAAAGGTACAGGACGAAAAATTATATGCCTATGGGGTTTATCAAATTGAAGCAAATGGAAGATCTTTATTTGCAAAAATTGAAGGAGATGAAGATACGATTATGGGTCTTCCAGTAAAAAAAATTAAGGAGTATTTAAATAATCAGTAATGCTAATTTTAATTTGGTTTGTAGTTTGTATTATTTTCTATTTAGTCCAAAAAATGCTCGGAAATTCTGGGCATGCATTTGAGTTATTTGCATTATTAACAGCTATAGCACTATTTTTTATTGATAGATTAAGCAGAAAAGTAAAAAAATGAAAAAATATCTAGTAATTGGAAACCCGGTCGAACATTCATTGTCACCTCAATTGCACAACTACTGGTTAAAAAAAAACAATATAAAAGCAATATATGAAAAAAAACTACTCAAAATTTCTGAAATCCAAGAAATAATTTCGCAACTGAAAAAAGATCAAATAAATGGGGTTAATGTAACTATTCCATTTAAAAATTCAGTAATACCATTTTTAGATGACATTACTGACTTAGCCAAAGAAACCCAGTCAGTGAACACTCTGTATAAAAAAAAAGATAGGGTTATCGGAGATAACACAGATGTTGGAGGATTTAAATGTGCATTAGAAAATATCAATTATAATGTTAGAGAGAAAAAAATTTTAATCTTGGGTGCGGGAGGTGTGACATCTTCAGTTATAGCAGCCTTAAAAAAAATGGGCGCTTTAGACATTACACTCAGTAACAGAACTAAAGATAAAGCGGAGAAACTTAAAAAAATTTACCCTGATTTAAAAGTAATTGATTGGGGTAAATTATCGGAATTTGATATGGTGATAAATGCAACCAGTTTAGGCTTAAAAAAAGAAGATAAGATTGAAATAGATTACTCTGTAATTGGTTCAAATAAATTCTTCTATGATATAATTTACAGCCCATCTGAAACCAAGTTTCTTTCAAAGGCCAAAGAGCTGTTAAATCAAACAGAAAATGGGAAAAAAATGTTTATTTATCAAGCACAATTAGCCTTTGAAATTTGGCACGGCATCAAACCAGAAATTGACGATGAAGTAATAAAATTATTAGGTAATGATTAAAATTGGAATAACAGGTTCAATTGCATCTGGAAAATCAACGGTATCAAAGATTTTATCAAGAAAAAAATATCCAATTTTTGATGCCGATTATGAGGTAAAAAAAATTTATAAAAATAAATATTTTAAAAAAAAATCTTATAAAAAATTAGGTGTTAGTGGAAAAGAAAATATAAAAAAGCTTTTAAAAAAAAATCCAAAAAAGCTAAAAATAGTAGAAAAAATAATCCATCCACTTGTAAGAAATGAATTAAAAAAGTTTATTAAAAAAAATAAGAAGAAAAAAGTTTTAATTTTTGAAATTCCACTTTTAGTAGAAAGCAAACTTATGAAATTTTTTAATAAAATAATCTTTGTAAATTCTAAAAAAAATATTCGAATAAAAAGATTTTTAAAAAAAACTAAAAATAAGAAAATTTTTAATATTTTAAACAAAAGACAACTTAAACCTGTATATAAAATGAAATTTTGTGATTATGTTATTAACAATAATAAATCCTTAAATAAATTAAAAAAAGATGTTAAACTTTTAGAAAAAAAAATATGAACGAAGTAATTTTAGATACAGAAACTACTGGCCTGTCAGTAAGAGAAGATCATAGAATTATTGAGATTGCATGTCTTGAAACTAAAAACCTTATACCGACAAATAAAATTTTCTATAAGTTAATTAATCCAGAAAGAAAGATATCCGAAGATGCAATTAAAATTCACGGTTATACTAATGCAAAATTAGACTCCGAACCAAAATTCAAAGATATTGCTGATGAATTAATTGAATTCATTTCAGGAAAAAAATTGATAATTCATAATGCACCATTTGATATTGGTTTTATAAATCATGAATTAAAAAAAATTAATAAAAAATTACTTGATGATAAAAAAAATGTTATTGATACCTTGGAACTTGCAAGATCTAAATATCCGGGATCATCAAGTTCTTTAGATAATTTGTGTAAAAGATTTAACATAGATTTATCCAAAAGGACGAAACATAATGCTATGTTAGATTGTGAGTTGCTTAGAAAAGTCTATATAAATCTAATAGGAGAAAAGGAGCCAACACTAATCTTTCAAAATTCTGAATCTGATATTAAATCATCTGATGAAAAGAACTTTGTAGTAAAAAAATATAATAAAAAAATTGTTCACCCAACCGATGGGGAACTAGATAAACATAAGAGTTTTCTGAAAAGCGAGTTAAGAAGAAACTTTTTCTGATTTTCTACTTTCATACAATTTTAAAAAATCAATTTTTTCATCTATATTAATTTTTTTAAAACCAGATTTTTCAAATAAAAATATAATTGTATTTCTTATTTCAGGATATATTTCAGACGGTACTTTAATTAGAACAATTTTCTCTAATTCTGTTCGTTCTATTTTTTTTTCAATTTGAACAAGAGAAGCAAATTCAACAGAAACATCAATATGTTTTATTTCTGATTTTTCTGTCGGCACTAGTCTTAAGTTTACGTCTACTTGTATTATGTTGTCGTTTATCTTTTTACTTTTTATATCGCATACAAATCTATGATTTTTAATATTTTTCTCTAAGAGAAAGTATGATTTGGCATTAAATATTTCAAATGTCAGATCTTTTATATACTTTGTAACTATTTTATAACTCATCTTTCTTATCCTTTTTATCAACTATTTCTCCGTCAATATAAGACTTATTATTTTTTAAATCAGTATTTTGTTTTGATAAAAATATTTTAATTAAAATCTTTCTGGAAAACGGTATTAATAACAAAAAACCAATCGTATCAGTCATAAAACCTGGTATAATCAATAGTAGCGCCGCCACAGCTATAGAAGCCCCGGATATCATTTCATAAATTGGAATTTTATTTTTATATAAATTTACTACCCCTGACCTTAAAGTATTCAATCCCTCAATTTTTGCATAATAAATACCTATAATTGCCGTAAGAAAGATTAAACCAACAGTACTAAGAGCCCCTATGTTTTGGCCTATTTTAATCATTAAAAATATTTCTATGGCGGGTATGGCAATTAAAAATAATAAAAGTGTGTTCATTTGGCGGTTTCCAAATTATATTAATAATGTATATTTATCAATTAATGAGTAACAATTTTGGATATTTAGACATAATACTACTAGCAATGATTGCTGGGTTTATAATCTTACGCTTAAGGAATATTCTTGGCAGAAGAACAGGACACCAGGATCAGGATAAAATGTACTCAGAGTTCAGTGATAAAAAATTTAAAGACTTTAAAAGTTCTATAAAATCAAAAGTCAAAAAACCTCAAACTGAATTTGACGCGAATGAAAAAAAACAATTTCTCAAAGGAGCGGAAATTGCCTACGAAACAATACTTACTTCTTTTTCCAAAGGAGACAAAGAAAGTTTGAAAAGTTTATTAACTGAAAAAATGCAAGCAAATTTTTCTTCTGCAATTGAAGATAGATATGCAAAAAAAATAAAATCTGAGTTGACTTTTATTGGTGTTAAATCATCTGCGATAGAAAAATTTGATAAAACAACCGAAGCTCTTTTTTTTACGGTAAAATTTGTTAGTGAGATTATATCTGTAAAAAGAGATAAAGACGATAAAGTGGTTGATGGTGATCCTAATAAAATAAAGACAGTGATTGATCACTGGAAATTTACACGTAAAATTTCAAGTATAAGTCCAAATTGGTACCTTGCTGAAATTAAAAATTCTTGAACAAAAAAGAAAAAGAAAAAAAATCTAACCAAAAAGAATGGGAAGATTTTTTGAAAAATCCCAATAATATATTTGATAAGGACTCTAATGATAACACAAGTGAATCTCAAAGAGGTTTTTATAAATTTGATTTTCATGGCTATTCAATAGAGGATGCTAACAAAAAAGCAGAGAAGCTTATAAACGAATGTTATGAAAAGAATTTTAAAGAAATTCTTATTATTACAGGAAAAGGCACTCATTCAGATAAAAAAGATGATGTCTATGTTTCAAGGGATTATAATAAATTGCAAAATACATTGCCTGACTTTATAAAAAATAATCAAGATTTATATTCAAAGATATATAAAATCGTCGAAGCACCTAAGAAGCTTGGTGGTGATGGAGCTTTAATTATAAAATTAAAAAAAGTTAAAGAATAAATTTTGATAAATCAGTATCTTTGACTAAGTCACCAAGATTTTTTTTAATATAGTCTGCGTTTATTGTAATTTTTTGTCCAGTTTTGTCTGACGCAGTAAAACTAATTTCATCTAAAACTTTTTCTATTATAGTGTGTAATCTTCTTGCACCAATATTTTCTACAGTGGCATTGATCTCCGTGGAAAGTTTGGCCAACATATCAATTCCATCATCAGAAAAATCTAAATCGACATCTTCTGTTTTTAATAAAGCCTTGTACTGCTTTATTAAACTATTGTCTGGCTCTTTAAGAATTCTTTTGAAGTCTTCCTCGGTGAGAGCTTTTAATTCTACTCTTATAGGTAAACGACCTTGTAATTCAGGCAATAAATCCGACGGTTTCGCTAGCTGGAATGCACCTGAAGCAATAAATAAAATATGATCTGTTTTAACAGGTCCATATTTTGTATTAACAGTTGTTCCTTCTATTAATGGAAGTAAGTCTCTTTGAACACCTTCTCTTGAAACATCTCCACCAACCCTATCTGTTCTTGCAGAAACTTTATCTATTTCATCCAAAAATACTATTCCATTGTTTTCTGTTGAGTCTTTTGCTTCTTTAATAATTTTATCTTCTTCGATCATTTTATCTGATTCTTGGGCTATTAAAATTTCGTGAGATTCTTTTACACTCATTTTCTTTTTCTTACCTTTGGAACCCATTGATTTACCTAACATTTCTCCGATATTTACCATTCCAATATTAGCACCTGGCACTCCAGGTATTTCAAAACTTGGCATCCCGGGTTTTGTATCATTTACTTCAATTTCAATTTCATTATTATCCAGATCACCAGAACGTAGTCTTTTTCTAAAACTTTCTCTTGTTGCTAAACTTGCTTTCTTTCCTACGAGAGCGTCTAAAACTTTTTCTTCAGCAGCTTGTTGTGCTTTTGCGTGTACTTCTTTCCTTTTTTTCTCTCTTTCCATAGCAATTGCTATCTCGATTAGGTCCCTAATTATTTGTTCAACATCCCGCCCAACATAACCAACTTCTGTGAATCTAGTAGCTTCAACTTTTATAAAGGGAGCTTGTGCCAATTTTGATAATCTTCTTGAAATTTCTGTTTTACCAACTCCAGTGGGTCCAATCATTAATATATTCTTTGGCAGAACTTCTTCTTTCATATCATCTGAAAGAGCTTGTCTTCTCCATCTATTCCTTAGAGCTACAGCAACAGCTCTTTTCGCCTGATTTTGTCCTATAACATATCTATCTAGCTCAGAAACTATTTCTCTAGGAGATAGTGCACTAACCTTAGCGCTAGATTTTTTTCCTGAATTTTTTACAACTTTTAAATTTGAAACTTTTTGAATCATAATTATATTTTTTCTGCTGTAACATTATTATTTGTAAATACACAAATCTCAGAAGCAACTTTTAAAGATTTTTTTGCTATTTCTTCTGCGGTCATATTTGTTTCCATTAAAACTTTGGCAGCAGCTAGAGCATAATTTCCACCTGAACCAATACCTATAATACCATCTTCAGGTTCTAAAACGTCACCGGTACCAGATATAATAAAACTTTTTTCTTTGTCTGCCACGGCCATTAATGCTTCTAATCTTCTTAAATATTTATCAGTTCTCCAGTCTTTAGCTAATTCGACAGCTGCTCTGGTTAGATTACCAGCATGCTTTTCTAATTTTGCCTCTAATCTTTCAAAAAGAGTAAGGGCATCTGCTGTTGACCCAGCAAAACCAGCAATCACATTTCTTTTCTCAATCTTTCTGACTTTTTTTGCTTTACTTTTTAAAACAGTATTACCCAAACTTACCTGGCCATCACCAGCCACAATAGTTTGATTTCCCTTCCTAATTAGAACAATTGTTGTTCCATGCCAATTTTGATTTGTATTCATATTAACTTATGTGGAGATTTATTTTGAATCTTCAAGGTTTTCTGCGGCATTTATTGCCAAAATCTAAATTTATCTGTATATCTTCTAATAAATCTCAAAGTTATATGAGTAGAAAAGCGAAAATTTTAAGAAAAACAAAAGAAACCAATATATCTGTCGATGTAAATCTAGATGGAAAAGGTAAATATCAAATTAAGACCAAAATAGGTTTTTTAGATCATATGTTAGAGCAACTATCAAAGCATTCTTTGATAGACATGAAAGTTATTGCAAAAGGTGACACTCACATTGATTTACACCACACCACAGAGGATACTGGAATTGCTATAGGAGAGGCTATCAAGAAAGCTGCAGGAAAGCTTAGGGGAATTAAAAGATTTTCTAGCGTACTGATTCCTATGGATGAAACTTTAACAAGAGTTTCTATGGATATCTCTAACAGGCCATACCTGATTTGGAAAGTAGATTTGAAAGTTGAAAAGCTTGGAGAAATGGATACCGAACTTTTCAAGGAGTGGTTCCAGGCTTTTTCCCAAGCCGCAGGAATTACTTTGCATGTAGAAAATATATATGGAGATAATAGCCACCATAAAATTGAATCTTGTTTCAAAGCCTTAGCTAGATCTCTCAGAGAAGCTTTAGAAATAGACAAAAGAATTAAAAACATTCTTCCTTCGACAAAAGGAAAACTGTAAAAGAATTAATGAAAATATTTCCTGCTATAGATATTAAAGGGGGAAAGTGTGTTCGACTTCTAAAGGGAGATTTTGAAAAATCTACAGAATACAAAAATTCTCCTTTAGACCAAGCTAAGGAATTTTCAGAATCAGGATTTAAAGATCTTCACATAGTTGACCTTGACGGCGCTTTAAAAGGTAAACCAGTAAATGGGAAAATAATCGAGGAGATATGCAAAATAAAAAAAATGAAGGTCCAAATTGGTGGAGGCATAAGATCAATTGACCATATAAATAAACTAATAAGTATAGGGGTAGACAGGGTAGTTCTGGGAACTGTAGCAGTTCAGGATGTTAAATTTCTTGAAAATGTTTGTAATAAATTTAAAAATAAAATAGCAGTGGCCATTGATGTTCGTAATGGATTTATTGCATTAAAAGGTTGGAAAGAACAAACAAAAATTCTTGCTTCAGATTTTTTAATGAAAATTAAAAATATAGGTGTTTCGAGAATTATTTATACTGATATTGATAGAGACGGGACATTAACACAACCAAATCTTACAGAAACTTTAAAATTTGCAAAGCTTTTAAATATTAATGAGAGGATTCCAGTCGTGCTTTCAGGTGGCGTTGGTTCCATAGAAGATGTAATTAACATCAAACAGGTTGAGGGAGATTTAGAAGGTTTTGTTGTAGGTAAAGCATTGTATGATGGAAAAATAAGTTTCAATAGTATAAAAAAATTATTATTAAATTGATTTTTAAATGATAAAAAGAATTATACCATGTTTAGATGTTAAAAATGGAAGAGTAGTTAAAGGAATTAATTTTGTTAATTTAGTCGATGCTGGAGATCCAAGCGAGCAAGCAAAATTTTATAGCGATAATGGTGCTGACGAGATATGTTTTCTAGATATTACAGCGTCGAATGAAAACAGAAATACTATTCTAGATGTAGTGAAAAAAACGTCTGAGCAATGCTTTGTCCCTTTGACTGTTGGAGGGGGGGTAAGGAAACTTGAGGATATTTCAAATTTACTAAGCTCTGGAGCGGATAAAGTTTCAATTAATACTGCTGCAGTAAATAATAAAAATATAGTTAAAGAGTCAGCTGAAAATTTTGGATCTCAATGCACTGTTATTGCGATTGATGCAAAAAAAACTGGTGAAAATAAATGGGAGGTATTTACTCATGGAGGAAGAAATCCAACGGGCAAAGATGTTTTAAATTACGCCAAAGAAGTGGAGGAGCTTGGCGCTGGAGAAATACTTTTAACTTCTATGGATAGAGATGGAACCAAAAAAGGTTATGACTTAGGATTAACTGAATTAATTTCTAATTCAGTAAATATTCCTGTTATAGCTTCTGGCGGAGTCGGAAATCTCGAACATTTATATGACGGTCTTCAAAAAGGTAAAGCCAATGCAGTTTTAGCAGCCTCTATATTTCATTTTGGTGAATTTTCAATACAAGATGCAAAAAAATATTTAGACTCAAAAGGAATTCCTGTAAGAATTTAAAAAATGTTCAAAACTTTAGAAGAATTGATCGCTGTTATCCGTAGTCGGAAAGTATCTTCGACAAAGGACTCCTATACCAATAAATTATTAAATGATAAAAAATTTAGTATTGAAAAAATTAAAGAGGAAGTAGCTGAACTTATTGAGGCAATTGAAAAAAATTCAAATAAAATTCATGAGTCAGCAGATGTTTTATATCACCTGATGGTTCTTTTAGAGGCAAATGGTATTAAAGTTGAGGATGTAATGAACGAACTAAAAAAAAGGCAAAAGAAATAAAATAATGAAATATGACAAAAATAATATTTTTGCTAAAATATTAAGGGGAGAGATACCTTGCAAAAAAATTTATGAGAATGATTATGTACTCTCATTTCATGACATAAATCCACAAAAGAAAATACATGCACTAGTAATTCCAAAGGGAGCATATATAGATTTGGATGATTTTATTAAAAATGCACAAGAAAAAGAAATTTTAGAATTTTTTAAAGCAATTCCACATGTTGCAAATATACTGAAGGTCTCAAATATGGAAGGTGGTTATAGAGCATTATCTAATATTGGAAAAAACGGAGGTCAAGAAGTACCCCATCTTCACTTTCATATTTTTGGGGGAGAACATACAGGAAAAATGATTTCTAGTTAGCCTCAGGAATTGCAAATAATTTTTTATCCAAGGTTTCATTTTTGCGCAAATTATTAATTTTGAAACTAGTATGGTTTTCGTTAAAATCAATAAATTCCCATCCAATTAGGTTCAAATTTTCTTTATGAAAAAAAAATATTATATTACCTTTATCTTCAGAAAAATATTTTATTCCAAAACCATCATCGTATAAATTTATATTTCCATTTGAAATTAAATTAGCAAATTTTTCTCTATTTAAAATATCTGCAAAGTAAGATTTTGAAACTGGATAATAATACGTCTTATTAAATTTTTTGTGGTAAATAACAAGGTTTCTTCTGTTGATTATTAACTCTTTTTTATTTTCGTTTTTATATTCACATTTTAAAAAGTGTGGTCTTTTTAAAAAACAATTTCCATTTTCTTTATTATCATTTGAAATTTGAATAAAATCAAATTTGAGAGTTTCAATATTATTAAAGTTTTCTATAATCTTTTTTTTTTCATTAGCAAATAAATTGCTTTTAATTAAGAAAAATAATAAAATTAAAAAAAATAATATTAGTTTATTTTTAAACAGAATTACAAAACCTCTCTTTTACCTGTGTGATTGGCCTTACTTACTGCTCCCTCACTCTCCATTTGATCTATTATCCTTGCAGCTCTGTTATAGCCTATTTGCAATTTTCTTTGCAAAAAACTAGTTGAGGCCTTTTTTTCAGTTTTAATAATTTTAAGGGCAGTTTGGTACAATTCGTCTTGCCCATCATTTGTATCTCCGTTACCAATTATGTTTTCCTGAATTTTTGTAATTTCTTCAATATAATCTGGGTTTCCTTGCGATCTTAAAAAACTAGTTATTTTTTCTATTTCTCCCTCAGATATAAAAGGTCCGTGAATTCTAAAAATTTTGTTTGCTGAAGACATAAACAACATATCTCCCTTTCCTAAAAGTTGTTCAGCTCCTTGTTCACCAAGAATTGTTTTACTGTCAATTTTTGAACTTACCTGAAATGAAATTCTTGTAGGAAAGTTGGCTTTAATAGTTCCGGTAATCACATCAACACTCGGTCTTTGTGTTGCCATTATTATATGAATTCCAGCAGCTCGAGCCATTGCTGAAAGTTTTTGGACATAATTTTCAATTTCTCGACTAGAAATTAACATCAAATCGGACATTTCATCTACAACAACAATTATATAGGGCATCTTAAGTTTATGTTTCTGATTGTAGCCATCTATATTTCTTACTCCTTCAGAACTCATTAACTTGTACCTATTTTCCATCTCTTTAACTGTCCAACTTAAGGCCGATGTAGCTTTTTTTGCGTCAGTAATAACAGGAGATAAAAGATGTGGTATTCCCTCATAAGAAGATAATTCTAACATTTTTGGATCTATGAGAATAAATTTTAAATTATCCGGCCCATGCTTATAAAGTAAAGATGAGATTATGGTGTTAACACATACCGACTTACCCGATCCTGTTGTTCCTGCAATTAATAAATGTGGCATCGAAGTTAAATCCGCAATTATCGGTGATCCAGAAATACTCTTACCTAATGCTATAGGAAGTTTTATTTCTTTTCGATAAAAAGAGTCAGATTTTAAGATCTCTGATAAAACTACACCATCCCTTTTTGTATTTGGAATTTCTATACCGACAGTATTTTTTCCTGGAATTACCGATACTCTTGTTGACACGGAACTAGTATTTCTTGCAATGTCATCGGATATACTTATTATTTTAGATACTTTAACTCCTGGAGCTGGTTCAAATTCATATAAGCTAACAACAGGGCCATTACTAACTTTATCGATTTTTCCTTTAATGCCAAAGTCTAGTAAGATTTTTTCTATAAATTCTGGACTTGGGTTTTTAGATATCGAGCTTTTTGATGCTTGTTTTTTTTCCAGCAAATTCAACGAAGGCAATTGGTATTCTTTTGTTTTATTTTCAGAGATATTTTTAAATGAAAATGATTGTTGTTTTGCTCTGTCTATTTTATCAACTTCTTCAATATATTCAGTTTCGTCTGTATCTGATAAAACTCCCTTATCTTTACTTTTAAAAAACATTTTTTTCATAATATGATTAATATTGATCGAAGATCCTAAAAAGAAAAAAACCAACGTTACTAATAGAAAGAAAATTTTAGATAAATCATTTTCTATTATAGGTATAAAGCTGTAAATAAAATTAAAGATTTTCTCCCCAATAAAACCTGAGTTACCATTATCTATTAACCAAAAAGACTCATTTTTTGTCGCATAAACAAATATACATCCAAACGTTATATAAATTATTATATAAAATATTTTTCTTAAGACATTAGAAATTTTTTTATACATTATTAGATTAATTCCCCACGACAACATGCTTATTGAAATTAAAAAGGAAATTAAGCCGAAAGATTGAAGAAAAAAGTCTGAAATTAAATTTAAGTAAATTTTAAATGTAACATTTGTATTTTGAGTTTCTGAATTATAAATTAGTGTTGAGTTTTCTGGAGAATAAGTAAATAATGAGTATAAAAAAATAAGAAAAATACTCAACAATATGAGACCTATTAACTCAAAAAATCTTTTTTTAAAAAATTCTAATGTATTATTGTAAATATTTTTATCCAATTTCATTTTACGAATCACTCACTTTACTTTGTATCATTTATAAAAAATTGATAAAGTTTTTAAAAATATGAAAAAACAAAAAATTTGCATCATTGGAGACGGTTTAACAGGTTTAAGCACCGCTTTAGCTTTGTGTAGATTAAATATTGATATACATTTAATTATAAGGCCTACAAGCAAAAATTTATTGTTAGATAATCGAACTACTGCAATTTCACCAAGTAACCATAAATTTTTAATGAAACATTTAAAAAAAACCGAATCTAGGTTTTTTTGGCCGATCAACAAAGTAGATCTATATTACGAACAAAGAGAAAATTACTCCCATTTTATGAATTTTGAAAACAGTGGAAAAAATTTAATGTACGTAATTGAAAATTATAAAATTAAAAATATTTTTTTTAAAAAAATTAATAATACAAAAAATATTAAAGTAATAAAGAAAGAGGTTCATAAAATTGATGAAAAAAATTCAAAAGTTATTTTTAAAAAAAGCTCTAATCAGTATGATTTAATTTTATTATGTGTCGGTAAAAAATCACAATTAATAGAAAAATTAACAGGAAAAAGATTTATAGAAAGTGATTATAATGAAATAGCATATACAACCATTATCCAGCATAAAGAAAAAATTTTAGGTGCAAAGCAGTATTTTTTAAAAGAAGGCCCTTTAGCTATTTTACCTATTAGTAAAAATAAATTTTCATTAATTTGGAGCATAGATAAAAAATATAACTTAAAAATTTCAGAGAAATTATTAAAAACAAAGTTAAAAAAAATACTTTCATTAAATTTAGAAACAAAATTAAAAATTTCAAAAATAGATTTTTTTCCCATATCTTTTAGACTTAACAAAAATTTTTCAAAAAATAATGTTCTTATTTTAGGTGAAGGTTCATATAATATTCATCCTATAGCTGGCCAAGGATTTAATTTAATACTTAGAGATGTTGAAAAATTATATTATGAATTACACAAATATTTGTCACTAGGTATGCAAATTAGAGATTCATCAATTCTTACTAAATTTGTAAATTACAGAAAGCCAGAAAACCTTCTTTTTGGAATTGGAATAAATATAATAAATAATTTTTTTAAACACGATAAAGTGACCTATCCAGTAAAAAAAATAATATTAAAAGACATAAACAAGTTTAAATTTTTAAAAGACCTTAATATTAAAATTTCTGATACAGGTATTTTTAAATAACTTATTGACGTTATAAAAAATTTTATAATATAATAATATAATTAAATTAATTTTAGGCGGGAGTAGCTCAGTGGTAGAGCGAAACGTTGCCAACGTTTAGGCCGAGGGTTCAATTCCCTTCTCCCGCTCCAAATGATGAGACAAATTGTTTAATTAATTTTTTCTATTAAAGGGTTTAGGTTTTATTATGTCTGATCTTCATACAAAAAAATGTATTCCATGTGACGGTGGTATTCCGGGTTTTGAAATATCTGAAATTCATAAATATTTAAAAATGGTCGATGGTTGGGAAGTCAAAGCTGATGAAGATAAAATTTACTATTTAATCAAAAATTTTAAATTTAAAAATTTTTTAGAGAGCCAGGACTTTGTCAATAAGGTTGGTAATTTAGCAGAAAAAGAAGGTCATCATCCAGATATATGGTTTGGGTGGGGTTATGCAAAAATAAAAATTTTTACACATGCTATTAAAGGTTTGCACGAAAGTGATTTTGTACTTGCAGCTAAGATTGATAAAATAATTTAGTGATTAAAGTGTCTTATACCAGTAAAAATCATTTTTACTTTAGCTCTGTCAGCTACTAAAATAGATTCTTTGTCTCTTATAGATCCACCAGGCTGAATAATTAATTTAACACCTGCTTTAATCAATTTTTTAACTCCATCAGGAAATGGAAAAAAAGCATCAGAAGCTGCAACAGAATTTTTTATTTTTTGCGGTTGAAATTGTTTCGCTTTCTGTGTTGCTATTTTACAGCTATCCACACGACTTGGCTGGCCAGCCCCAATTCCTATCGTTGAAAGCTTATTTGAAATCACAATGGAATTTGATTTTACAAATTTACACATATTAAATGCAAATTCAGCGTACCCAATCTCTTTTTTGGTTGGTTTAAGCTTAGTTACAACTTTTAGATCTTTCTTTTTAAATATCATTTCATTTTTGTCTTGAATTAAAAGTGAATTACTAAATTGTTTAACTTGATAATCTTTTTTATGCTTAAATTTTGAAATATCTATTAATATTAAATTCTTTTTCATTCCTAAAATTTTAAGAGCATCTTTGTCAAAAGATTTTGCCAATATAATTTCAAAAAATATTTTAGATATTTCTTTGGCTATCTTTCTATTAATTTTAAAATTACAAACCAAAACACCTCCAAACGCACTTATAGGATCGGACAAATAAGATTCTTGAAAGGATTTAAGTGGTGAATTATTAATTGATGCACCTGAAGGATTTGCGTGTTTAATTATTACTGAACCAGTTTTTTTAAATGAAGATATAATTTCTAATCCAGTAAATATATCATTATAGTTATTATAACTTAGTGATTTTCCTCTAATTTTTTTTAAACCTAATTCTAACCCATACAAGTCATTTATATATATACTTCCTCTTTGATGAGGATTTTCACCATACCTTAACTGTGAAATTTTTTTTCCAAAAATAGTTTTTTTATCAGGAAAAATTATATTGAGTTTCTTATTAAACCAGTTTGATATCATTGAGTCATAGTAAGCAGTTAAACCGAAGGCCTTACTAGCCATCTTCTCTCTAAATTTTAAACTTGTTGACCCTTTGTTTTTATTTAGTTCATTTAATAATTGTCCATAATCTTTTTTATCAGTAATAATAGTTACATCATTAAAATTTTTTGCTGCTGCTCTCACCATCGCAGGACCACCAATATCTATATTTTCAGTAATTATTTTAGGATTTTTAGTTTTTTGAATTGTTTCTTGAAAAGGATAGAAATTTACAATTATTAAATCAATATAATTGAAATTTTTTTTTTTCATTTCTTTTCTATGTTTTTTGTTTGATCTTTTACTAAGAATGCCTGCGTGAATTTTAGGATGTAAAGTTTTTACTCTACCATCAAGCATTTCCTTAAAATTAGTATATTGCGAAACATCTGTACATTTATAGCCAAGCTTTCTTATTTGTTTATAGGTTCCACCAGAACTTATTATACTTATTCTATGATTATTAAGAATTTTTAATATTTTTTCCAAATTAGATTTGTCATACAAAGATATCAGTGCATTATTTATTTTTTTAGACATAAATTTAACTTGCTTTTTTTAATTTCCATTCAATATTAACATCTTCATCTTTTGTCTTTCCATAAATCACTATGCACTGATTATTTAATGCTTTATTACCACCCAAAAATAAACTTTTCTCCACCTCAATTCTTTGGTTTTCAGATGAAAATATCCAGGATTTATTTTTATTAATTTGTAAGAGTATACTTTTTCCACTAATGGTTTTGACAGTACTTATTCCAGGATAAAGATGAAATCTAATGCTATACTCAACGTTCGTATTTCCATTTTTTTTAATTAAAAGATCATTTCCAACAATATCATTGTTTTTTTTAAAAAATTTAATAGTTCTTTTGTGCAAGTAACCAAATCTATCTAAATATGCATTATGTGTTGCTGAAATTACAACATTAGTCTTATCCTCAGCCCTACCAACATCAAAAATTTTGAATGAGTTATTTATAGTTGAACCATAGGCTTTATTTACTAAATTGTTTTTTTTAAATTTTACAACAGAGGTATTATTAATACAAAGTGTAGATTGAGCAGATGTAAATTTACTTAAAAGTTGAATTTTTTTAGATATTTTTCTTCCATAACCACAATTAGTTATTATCTTATCACCCTCATTTGAATATTCAAATGAGAGTGGACCAGATTGATAGTCTTTTGAAAATTTATATGTTGGCGGTTCTCCAGAATCAAAATACAGAATTGACTTCTTATTTTTAATAATTTGAACTTGCCCAACAGTTTTAAGATTTTTTTTAAAATTATAATTTAATTTATTTAAATACTGCAAAAAATTTTCTAAATCCTTTTCAGTGGAGCCATTAAACAAAGGTAATTTTTTATTAGGACTATTCAAAGAGTTTAGACATACTAAGTTTTTTTCTATTATTTCTTCTAGGTATTCTGGCACAATTTCTTGACCATCTTTTATCCACTCTTTTATAAGAACAAAATATTGAACAAATGTTACTAAATTCTCAAAATTTCTATTTTTAGGAAAACCGTTTTTGTCAAAATAATTTTCTACTAATTTCTCAAGTTCTTTAAGACCCAATTTATAATTATTATAGTAATCTCTGAAAACTAAACCAGAAAGTATTATTGCACTAATAGATGATATTTTTCTATTATCATCTGTAATGCTGCCTAAGTTTTTTCTTACAAAATTTATTTGTCTAATAAGACTATTATAAAATACTTGATTAAATTTTTTTTCGTTATTATTTACAATTATATCAGCATTAGAAATCCAACTAATAATTCTAAGGCTAATTAAATTATCATCCCAAATATCTTTTTTGTATTTATTATACTTTATTATCCATTCTTGTATAATTTTTTTAACTATTCTAGCACTGTTTTTTCTATCAACAAGATTGAGCCATAAAAAATTGTGTATATTTTTTTTTTCCTTATTTTTTAAAATATTTATCCAAAAATTTCTTACGTCTTCATCTGAAATTTTTATTAATAAATCTTTGTGATTTAACAAAGGAGATAGCAAATATTGGTTGGGATAAAAGAAGAGCCTCGAAGGATTTTTTGAGTCTAATAGTTTATTATAAAAATTAGTTGAAAAAAAAAATTCTTTTATCAATCTAGCTGTAAGTTTTTTTATTGATAAAAAATATATATAAACACTTTTAGAACTATTCATTTATTAGTTTTCACGAAGCAAATTAATATTTTTCTTTAGATCTCCCTTATTTTCATTAAATATAGTTGATCCAGAAACAAGAATATTAGCACCTGCTTCTTTAACCACTTTAGAGTTTTTAAAATTTATACCTCCATCTATTTCTAAATCTATTTTGTATTTTTCATTCTCTATAATTTTTTTCAATTCTTTCAATTTTGGAAGTACTTCTGGCATAAATTTTTGACCACCAAAACCTGGTTCAACACTCATTATCAGTACTAAGTCTATCTTGTCTAAGTAACCTCTAATCAGACTAACTTCACTTTTAGGTTTCAGAGAAATGCCAACTTTTTTTTTGAATTTTTTAATTAATTCTATTGTTTTTTCTGTATCATTAGTTGCTTCTGGATGAAAAGTAATTATGTCTGCACCAGCTTCTGCAAATTGTTCTATATAATTATCAACCGGCGAAATCATTAAATGGACATCAAAAATCTTTCTACTCAAAGGGCGTATTTTTTTTATAACATCTGGACCAATTGTTAGGTTAGGAACAAAATGACCATCCATTACATCAACGTGAATATAATCTGCACCAGCTTTTTCTAAAGATTTTATCTCTTCACCAAGCTTACTAAAGTCACAAGCTAAAATAGAAGGTGAAATTTTAATTAGTGTTTTCATCCTTAATTTATTTATAGTTTTAATTATTTGGATGTCAAAAAAATATTTTAGCCTTTAAAACTACCACCAGAATCTTCTGTTTGCGGGACAATAGCTTTGTCCAACGAGGTTGACATTTCCATTTTTATAGCCAGAAACCATGTTAACAATATACCCAAAACCCAAAAGATTATTTTCCACACCCAAATCGACGGCATTCCGAAAGACCAACTTTCCACATTTACCGGGTTTCCAAATAGTTGATTTCCCATGATTAAACCAGGTCCAATCCCAAAAAAAATCCATGTAATAACCATAATCCATGCGCTAGGTTTTAAAGTTCTTCTGCTCAATGAGTAATTTTTACTCTCATTAATAAATTCATGATATTTATTTTTGTGATTAGTTTCTTTTACTTCTTGAGTTATGAAAGATATTAATGATGTTGCAATCAAATTAAACAATACACCCCAAATAGACGAATGAATTGTTAAAGGCCATTTATTCCACCCTACAAAACTGCCAAACATTTCTTGTCCTATGCTTTCAGTAAATATTACAGTAATAATTCCAACTATAATTCCTAATGAAACACCTTGTTTAGTGAACCAAGGGAAATAACATATAGCAATTAGTGGTACTAACATTTGACATCCCACAGATAGCGCAAAACTTCCAAGGTCAATTATATTTTTACCTGCTAAAATCTAAAGTATTAAAGATATTATAAAAACTAACATTAAAAGGATTCTAGATGTAAAAATTTGTTCATAAGTATTGAGATTTTTTACAAAGAATCTTTTAATAATATCTCGTGTTAAAATTGCACTTGTTGTTAAATAAATAGAACCTACAGATTGAATGGAAGCAATAGCACAAACTGCTAGTAGACCAAAAAAAATAATCGAATATTCCCCAATCAGATTAATTAAATGTGGTACCAAAGCGTTATATTCGTTGGGATACATATTTGGAGGAAGAATATTTGATATATTATTCCCACTCTCATTTACAATATTGTTTCCTCCAAGTAAAACTGATCCAACTCCAATAGTAGCTATAGAAAAAATTAATAGAGATCCAATTAAAAAACCAGAAAACCATATTTGTTGTGTGCTGAAATATTTAATTTCTTTACTTGCAAAAGTTAACATTGAAATGTTAGGTGACATTTTTATACCTGCCAAACCAAAAATGAATGACAAAATCATGGATGTAGTCCAAATTCCATTGTAAGAGATTTCTTGACTTTGTATCTCAACATTTTTTATAGTTCCTGGTACTGAAAGATATGCAGCATAATTTTCATTTAAATTAAATAAATTTGCTTTTATATTACCTATTCTAGATAGACTTTCATTCAATAAACTCCAACCACCAACTAAATCCAAAGTTACGAAACCTAAACAAATTATTCCAAAAATTACTAATAAGAATTGCATCGAGTCAATGTACGTTAGAGACTTCATTCCTCCTGCGCTTAAATAAATTGCAATTACAGATCCAATAAGAATTGCAGCTGATCCTGGACCAATCACGCCGTCTGATATAACATTAACAAGAACACCACCTATTGAAAGCTGCATAGCTATAAAAGGTATAGAGAATCCTAAAGTTATAATCACAATTAAAATTCTAATAATATCGCTTTTAAAATAAGCAGAAATCATTTCTGGAGGTGTAACGAAGCCGTATCTTTTTGACAACATCCACTGCTTTTTTGAAAAAACTGTTCCAATCATCGGTATTACAATTACACATAGTGAAGTAAGTGCGAATGGAAGTCCGTTAATAAAAATGAAGCTCGGCTGAACAAAAAACATCCAAAGTGAAAAAATTGATCCGGTAATCATAGTATAATATGACCAACTAGGTAGTTGTCTTCCAAATAAAAAAAAGTCAACAGGCGATACAATTTTTTTTTGATTTTTAAATCCAATGTATAGACACAAAAACCAATAAATGATTAAAAAAATTATTAAAGAGTAAAACTTTCCTGACATTTTAATTATTTGTTAAATAAACGGTAAATTTCTCTAGCAATATCACTTTCCAAAGGAAATGAAAGCATGCCCATTACGTCATATCCTAGAATATAAGGCATAGCGTAGAACCTAAACATGTAAAAAAACCATGCAACGTATAATGGAACAAAAATAGGTATTAAAAAACTTGGAGTAATAAATTTGAATAGTTTTAAAATTGGATTAGTTAGTGTAACAAATGCTTTCATAAAAAAAAAAGACGAGTCCTCTCTTTGGAAAATATTCATTGCGGATCTACCAATTAATGTCCACATAGTAATTCCAAGTACGTAGTCTAGAGCTAAAATCCAAATTGACATAATTTAAATTATCATGCGATATAAATTGATAAAAGTAAAAAAAAGGGGCGAATAAATCGCCCCTTTTATAATAAAAATAATTTTATTTAGTGTTGTT
>MDTE01178403.1_pt1 | contig 37729 bp, 41 predicted proteins | sample 811231 | NCBI WGS metagenome assembly MDTE01 (sample SAMN05326651, study PRJNA326480) | marine metagenome | isolation source: seawater | place: Indian Ocean: Red Sea | collected 2010 | reverse complement strand
TAGTAAAAATTGTTTCTCTAGGTTCATCATCTGCGCTAGATGGTTTTGCTGATACTTTTTCATACTGCGGATCTAAGCATGCATTATTAGGAATAATTAAATCATTAAATAAAACAAAAAAAAATAAAAATATTTTAAATTATTGCGTGAATGTAGGTAGCATAAAAAATTCAATGGGTAAAAAAGTTAGAAGTAGAGAATTTAATAAATTCATAGATCAAAAAAGTGTTGTTCAAATTATAAATTATATTCAATCAACTAATTTGCCAGCATTCCCAGAGGAAATTTTTTTAAAAAGATTTAGAGGATAATAATCAAAATGCAAAATAATTATGTAGCAATAATTCCGGCAAGAAAAAACTCTAAAAGGATAAAAAATAAAAATATTCAAAAAATTAAAAATAAAATACTTTTCAACTATACATTAGAAGCAGCAAAAAAAATTTCTAAAATATCTAAAATTGTTGTCACTACAGATATAAAAAGTCTTATGAAAAAAAATACAAAAAAAATAATTTACATTAAACGTCCAAAAAGTCTTTGTTTAGATGAAAGTTCAACAGAATCTGCTATTTTTCATTCATTAGATTATTTGAAGTATAGAAAAAAGTTTATACCCAAAAATATAATTCTTTTACAGCCTACTTCTCCATTTAGAACAAGTTTGGATATTAAAAATGCAATTCGTTTCTATGAAACCTCAAAATTTGACTCATTATTTTCTGCTTATCAAGATAAAATGTTTGTTTGGTTTAAAAAAAATAAAAAATATTTACCAATGAATTACAATGTGAAAAAAAGAATAAGAGGACAAAAAATAAAAAAATTAGTGATTGAAAATGGTGCAATTTTTATATTTAATTATAAAAAATTTCTCAAAAAAAGAGTAAGACTATTTGGAAAAATTGGTTGTTTTTTGATGAACAAACGAAATTCATTAGAAATTGATAATAAGTATGATTTGTTTTTAGCTAACAAAATTTAACATGATAAATAAATTAAAAAGACCTACAGTAATTGTAACAGGAGGTTCCTCAGGCATTGGAAAATCTATCGCAAAATTTTTGAAGAAAAATAATTTTTTTGTAATCAATATTGATAAAATAAATAAGAATAAAGGAATTAAGTATATTTCTTGCGATCTTTCAAAAACTAATGGTATTCAAAAAAAAATTAAAACTCTTCAAAAAGAAAAAAATATTATTGGACTTGTAAATTGTGCTGCTATTACAAAATCTGACGAGTCTTATAAATATAAATTAAAAAATTGGAATTTAACATTAGCAGTAAACTTGACAGCCCCCTTTTTATTGTCCCAATTTGTTGCAAAAATAATGATTAAAAAAAAAATTTCAGGTTCTCTTGTAAATATTTCAAGTATATCTTCTAACTTAGCCATGCCAAATAATCCTGCATACAATTCCTCAAAGGCCGCACTAATTCAATTAACAAGATCTTTAGCCGTTGATTTAGCGAAATACAAGATTAGAGTAAATAGTATATCTCCGGGTTATACTAAAACGCCTCTAAATGCTAAAAGTTGGAAAAGTAAAAAATTAAGATTACAAAGAACAAAAAAAACTTTATTAGGAAAGTGGGCTACTCCAGACGATTATAACGAAGCTGTATTATTTTTATTAGATAAAAAAAAATCATCTTATATGACAGGCTCTAATATAACTATTGATGGAGGATGGTCTGCTAAGGGTATGTAAAATATGAATAGTTCAAAAAATAAATTAAGACAGCATTTCACTGAACATGTTGATGTTCAAAGAAAAACACTAGACTTAGTTGAAAATAACATATTGAAAATTTCTGAAAAATTAAGCAATGCACTTTCTAAAAATAAAAAAATTATGTGGTGTGGAAATGGAGGTAGTGCAACCGATGCCATGCATCTATCAGGAGAACTAGTTGGAAGATTTAATAAAGATCGTAAATCATTAAAATCGATATGCTTATCATCTGATACATCCAATTTAACATGCATTTCAAATGATTATGGTTATGAAAAAGTATTTTCAAGGCAAATAGAAGGATTAGGTGATAAGGGAGATGTATTAATTTGTCTTTCAACATCTGGTAAAAGCAAAAATATTTTATCAGCTTTAACAGTAGCAAAAAATTTAGGAATTTTTACAATCTCACTTCTTGGAAAAAACGGAGGTGACTCTAAAGGTCTTTCAGATTTAGAAATAATTATTCCCTCAAATACAACAGCAAGAATCCAAGAAATGCATCTTTTTATTGGCCATATAATTTGCGATCTAATAGAGGAAAAGTTAAAATTAAAGTAATATATAATGAAAAAAATTTTTTGATTGCAGAAATAGGAATTAATCACAATGGAGATTTGGCTATTGCAAAAAAATTAATTAATGCGGCAAAAGAATCTGGATTTGATGCAGTCAAGTTCCAAAAAAGAGATATACAGTCTGTTTATACCAAAGAATTCTTGAGTAGTCACAGAACAAGCCCTTGGGGAAAAACACAAAAAGATCAGAAAGAAGGTTTGGAATTTACCGAAAAAGAATATGATCAAATAAACAAATATTGTATTGAAAAAAACATTAATTGGTTTGCTTCCCCATGGGATCTAAAAAGTTTAAATTTTTTAGATAAATATAATTTAAATTTTAATAAGATTGCTTCAGCCATGATTGTGGACGAAGAACTCTTAAATCAGGTGGCAAAACGTGGAAAACATACTTTTATATCTACGGGTATGTCTACACTTAAACACATTGATAAAGCAGTAGAAATCTTTACGAAAAATAATTGTAAATTTGAATTGATGCATTCAATTTCAACGTATCCAATGAAATTAGAAGATGCAAACTTGGCTACTATTCCTGAATTAAAAAAAAGATACAAATGTAATGTAGGATATAGTGGTCATGAAACTGGTTTAGCAACTTCATTTGCTGCTGCTATGCTTGGCATCACTTCCCTCGAAAGACACATAACTCTTGATAGATCTATGTATGGCTCGGACCAATCTGCCTCGCTAGAGATTAATGGTATGAGACAACTTGTAAGAACAGTTAGAGGTTTAGAAAAATCCTTAGGGGTTTCAAAATTGGGTGTCGTTCTTGAAGATGAAAAACCAATAGCAAAAAAACTTAGAGAGCATATTAAGGGCCATAAGTTTGATTATTAACTTTTAATAATTAATTAAAGAATGTTAACAAAAATTGTTAAATCCTTTACTTCAAAAAAAAATTATTTTGCACCAAAAAAATGTGAAATTTTAGTTTTAAATGAAATTTTTTTTTATAGTTTAAAAAAAATAATAAAAAATAAAAACATTGAATACATAAATTTCAAGTTTGATCAAATAAACCTCTATGTTTTTTTAAGAGTTATTATTTCAGGACAAAAAATAAATTTTTTTAATTATTTAAAATTTTATATTAAGTTAAGTAAATGCAAAATTATAATAACAGGCAGTGATAATTATATTTTATTTTACCGTTTGAAGGATTTATTTCCAGAAAAAAAAATTATTTCAATTCAAAATGGATTTAGAAATTACTTATTCTTTAAAGAATTAAATAAATTTTCATCGCTTAAAGCTGATTATATTTTCACTTTTAATAAATCTTTTTGTAAATTATATGAAAAAAGTATATCGGCAAAAGTTTTGCCATTAGGCTCTTTTAAAAATAACATGATAAAAATAAATAAAACTGTCAAAAAAAATACAATATTGTTTATTTCTAGTGGTTATCCAGGTGGCAGGGATGGAGGAAAGAGTAAATATTATGAGTTTTATAAATCTATAAAAATTGAAAAAACCACTTTTCATAAACCGGATGAAATTTTATTTAAAAATATTTCAGATTACTGTGAAAAAAATAAAATTAACCTTGAATTTATAACAAGAGGTAGAGGCCAGGACAGTAAAAAAGAAATAGAATTTTTCAAAAAATTGACCCAAAACGAAAGTATTATCTATCACTATAGACCTTATGAATATATTGACCATAAATATAAAATTTATAATTTCTCTGACAAATATTCTGCCTGTGTGAGTACTCACTCATCTATTGGTATTGAAAATCTAGCAAGAGGAAATAGAACTGCAATTTTTAATAATAAAACAATTGTTTCAAAAAATGTCATGAATCTTTTCTGGAATTATAACATTCCTTTAAAAGGACCTTTTTGGTCGAACGATATAAGTTTTGATGAGGTAAAAAGAATTTTAGACTTTGTCGTAAAATCAAAAGATGAAGATTGGATGAAAAAATCAAAGGAAGTTACTGAGGAATTTATGATTTATGAGAGAAATAATGAAAAACTATTAAAAATTTTAGACAGTAATAGTGACTAAGTTTTTTTTAGACTAAATTTGGCAAATTTGTAAATGGTTTCAATTAAGGCAGAAAAAATTAAAGTTGAAATTGCAGTATAACCAAAAAAAGGTAAAGCCAGCGTGTAACAGGCAATAAGTCCCTCAATATTATAACCATAAGATCCATTAACCCATACACCAAAATTTGTGACTATAAAGAATATGCATGCACTAGAGAAAGCACCACCCAGTCTCTTCAAAAGAGACATAGCAAAAAATTTTGAGATTAGACCAATTAAAATTACGCTTCCCCAAGTGAAAAATAAAGTGGAATGGAAACCAATGATGAGATCAGTTATTACAAAGCTTATTAATACAATTGGGACAAATCTGATACCAAATAACAAAGGCACATAAAAACTTAATGCAATCAGACTTGTAAAATTTGGCGGATGAGGAATAAACCTAGTAATTGCAAGGGCTATAAATATTCCTAGGAAATAATATATTTGCTTCATAAAATATGATTATTAATATTTATTCCTAAATGACAACCCAATTCTTCTGCGTTCTTGATTATAAGTGTCGGGCCTTTGATATGCTTCATCAGTTAAATTAAATATATTTAAAGACCATTTATTCCCATAAAATTCTTTGGAGATCGATAAATTCATAATATCTGAACTATCAACTTTTGCACGAACACTACCATTCTTCCAATCTTCCACTTGTCCTACATGTCTATAATCATAATTTAAATCAAAAGGACCAAAAGTATTCGAAATAAACTTCCTAGAGTAATTCAAACCAAATTGTTGTTCAGGCCTTCTGAGCTGCGGGGAGCCATCATCCTCTCTACTCTTTGAAAAAGTATTTGATAATGAAAGCCTTTGAAAATCATCTTTCAAAACAAAGCTATTTTCAAGTCCTTCCTGTTTTATATCTATAATTTCATTGTATCCTTGTGTGGCTGTTCCTCTATTTAATACATCAGAAATTGTACCTTTATATGCGGTTGTTTGAAACGAAACATCATCAGAAAAATAATATTTTAAAGATGCCTCCCTAGTTAAACTGGTTTCAGGTTTAGTAGTTGCCATTGATTTAAAAGTTCCACCCGTGTTTCCTCCATGCAATACATACAAATCTGGATGCCTTAAACCAGTTGACTCAGAAATGCTTAAGGCAAAATTATTAATTAATTTTGTCAAGTTCAGCCTATAGGTTATGTTTTCTTGACTATACTTATGTTTATCTCCCCTCAAATGAGACGAAAATATAGTGTTCTCATTAAACTTATAACCGAAATTAGTAAATAAACCTAAATTATCCGAGTGTCCTCTTGCATAGGAACCCCAACTACCATGAACGTTAAACTCACCTTTGTTATAATTATAATCACTACCAAATCCAAATGATATTTCATCGGAGACATTTATTTTTCTTTCGCCTTTTAATGTATAAGATCTAGAATAATACTTGTTCTTAACTGCAGTATCATAATATCGATCATGAACATGTACATGCGCAACTAAACTATCATCCACATTATTTTCCTTACGCTCAATACCAGACTGAAATGCGTACATAATATTACTTGCAATAGCAGCTCCATCATCCCAACTGTCGTAACCACTATTAGTTTTACGAGCATATCCTGTAATTTTAAACTTTAAATTATCATCCAAAAATTTCATGGAGTTATAATTTAAAGATAGATTTTTTGTTCCATCCGTATCTTGAAATGTATTCTGAGTACTTATCTCCTTAATTCTCGAGGAACCAGCTTGAATATTGTGATGCCATCCGTTTTCTGCAAGATAAGTGTAGTTCCCACTTATAGAATTAGTTCTACCACTAGAAGCACTTACTAAAATTGAATTCTGGTAATCTATATCAGTAACAAAATTTATTGCTCCTCCAATTGCAGCTGGACCAAAAATCGCTCCACTAGCACCCTTATAAATTTCTATTTGTTGCAAACCTTGCAAAAAATCATAACCAAAATCAAACATAGCCTTAGGTGAACTTTGATCGTTGATAGGTATGCCATTTAATAAAACTAAAGTATGATTAGAATTAGTTCCCCTCATAAAAACTGATGTTTTTTGTCCCTTGGGACCGTCGCTATAAACATCGACCCCAGCTACTTGCTCCAATAGGCTTCTAACATCGTCATATCCAGACTCGATCATTTGTTGTTTTGTTATTACTGTTTTACCAAGTGTTTCCTCTGTAATTTCTGATGTATTTGGTGCTGAAAAAATTGTTATGCAAGGTGTTCCAGATTTATTCTTCCACTAACAATTATTCAATTCTTTGCTTTTAACAGGCAGGAAACTGAAGATTAAAATTATAAATATAAAAAAAATTTTCATATCGGTCTTTCTTTCGTTACAAAGGTTTCTATAAACCTTTGATTTAAGTTAAAGCCGATGTTAATTTTTTTCATTTCAGAACTAGACTTTTCCTGGCCTTCATTCAACAGCGGACTATACTGGGTGGCGCTCGGACTATAACCGTTGCAGGAACAGCCAATGAATTTCACACTGATTTCCCACCATGCATTTCAGTACGCTTAATTACTACTAAATGCTGTAGTTTTGTCAATATATGATGAATAATGGGTTAATTTTGAACTATGATGCAGCAAAGATCGTTGGTATAAAATGGCATGAAAAAAAAAGTAATGTTTTTGTTCCCCCCGGGCAAAGTTTATGTACGACCGGACGGATCACCCTCAGCAAGGAAGCACTGCTCACCTCCGATTGGTATCGCATATTTAGCAAGCAATTTATTAAAACATGGTTATGAGGTAAAAGTAATTGACGCCTTAGTAGATGGGTTCGACAAGGAATATTATGAAGAGCCATTTATAATATATGGCCTTAATCCAAAAGAGATTGCAGAAAAAGTAAAAGAGTACAACCCAGATGTTGTTGGAATATCAGTATTATTTTCTATGACTGTTAGTGAAGTTTTTAAAATGTGTAAGGAAATTAAAAAAGTTTTACCTAATCTCCCAATATTATTAGGCGGTCAGCATCCATCAGGGGTTCCAATGGATTGTATGAAAAGACCATACATAGATTATATTATTACCGGTGAAGCAGAATTAACTATGCTTCGTTTTATGGATGCTTTAAATGGAAAAATTAAGTTTGAAGAAGTTCCAAATTTATACTTTAAGGATAAAAATTCAAATATCATCAATACAAATAAAATTAATAAAGTAAGACCCATGATAGAGGGAAGGGGATGGGAATATTATGCAAGAAAAGAGTCAAGTGTTCCAGAAAAATTGGATGATCTTCCTTATCCAGCTTGGCACCTATTTAATATGGAGGGTTACTGGAAATCAAACGTAAGAACGGGAGGTGGAAATCCTAAAACTAACCGCTATGCTGTTATGCTTAGCACAAGAGGATGTCCACACACATGCAACTTTTGTACATCTCCGCTTGCTAGTGGTTATAAAGCTTATCGGAAAAGATCAAATGAATGTGTTCTTAAAGAAATTAAATGGCTTGTAGACACATACCAGGTTGGTGAGATCCAATTTGTTGAAGACAATTTTTTTGTAAGTAAAAAAAGAGCTAAATCACTAATGATTGATTTAGCAAGAGAATTTCCAGATTTATATTTTCAATCAACTGGAGGAACAGAAGTAAATGCGTTAGATGATGAAATGATAGAGCTCATGGCAAAATCTAATTTTTATCATGCAATATTAGCTATAGAGTCTGGTGACCCAGATGTACAAGCTAGCTCTGTAGATAAAAATGTAAAACTCGATAGAGTACCCCACGTTATTGAAAAACTTAAAAAGCACAATATTGAAATTAAAGCATTATACATGATTGGTTTTCCAGGAGAGACAAGAGCACAAGTTCAGAAAACAGTGGACCTTGCATTAAATCTTGGAGTATTAGATTTTAATTTATCAATCGTCACACCTCTACCAGGAACACCTCTTTATGATGAGTGTATTGAAAAAGGTTTGTTTTTAGAGGGGGCAACTGTAAGTACCCTTAATTATGATAAATCTAATATTAAACTTGGAGATTTGACTGCAGATGAACTTGAGGAAATAAGAAGAAGTGTGTGGAAAAAAGCTTTTGCAAAGAAAATGGAACAACAAAAAAAAGATTCTGATAAAATTAAAGCAAAATACAATTATACCTCAGTTCAAGATTTTCAGTTCAATGGTTTTAAAATTAGACCACCATCAAGAGAAAAAGGTAAAGAAATTAAAAAACCTGAAGCACAATATCTTTCTACTTACTAAGGATACTGATAAAAATTTTTTAATAAAATTCAGAGAATCCGCATGAAAAATAAAAAATTTCAGGTCATGATAACCGGAGCGGGAGGGTTTATTGGAGGAAATTTAAGCAATTATTTGTCTAATAAATACAACATTGTTGGATACTACAATTCTAAGCTAAGAGTAAAACTAAAAAAAAAAATAAAACTTAAAAAAAAAAAATCTTAAAAAAATAAAAAAGATCGGTAAAAACGTAAGAATTTTAATACACTGCGCTTCTGTTGTGCCCCCAAACAATAAGCAGTCTAGTTGCTTTAAAGCCAACACTCTTATGGACTCTGCATTAATTCGGACAATAAAATACTCGAAAATACAAAAAATTATTTTTTTATCCAGCGTCTCCGTTTATGGGGTAAAGAAGCAAAAGGTAATTTATGAGAATTCAAGACTCAGTAAGCCAGATCTTTATGGATTATCAAAAAAAATTGGAGAAAATAATTTTAAAAAAATCTCTAATAAGAATAAAATTGATGTTATGATTCTAAGACTTTCAACAGTAATAGGAAAAAATTGCCATAGTACATTTTTAAGTAGACTTTCAGAAAATATAAGAAAAACCAATGAGATTGGTATTTATAATCCAGAAAGCTATTACAACTCCTGCATTCATATTAGCAACCTAAACAAAATAATTCACAAACTGATAAAATTAAAACAAAAGAAAAAATTTGATGTAATTAATATTTATTCAAAAAAGCCTATTAGATTAAAATCAATTTACAATTTGTTTAAAAATAAATTGAATAAAAAAGCAAAATTGAAGGAAATTTCATCTAAAAAAAATTCTTATATAATGAAGTCTATAATTGCTGAAAAATACGGTTTAAAATTTTCCTCTACAAAATCAAATTTAAAAAAATTTATATCTGATTTAAAGTAATTAAAATATGGTTAAAACTCTTATTCTTGGATCCTCTGGTAAAATAGGTAGGCATTTTATTAAAGATAAAAAAAAATTTATTTTTACTTACAACAAGAGCAAAGTAAAAGGTGGAATTAAATTTGATATTAAAAAAAATAATATAGAAAAGTTAATAAAAAAATTTTCTATAAAAAAAGCTGTAATTTTATCAGCTATCTCAGATCCTGATTACTGTTTTAAAAATAAAAAAAAATCATATAATCTAAATGTTTTAGCAACGAAAAAAATAATTGATAAATTAATAGAAAGCAAAATTTACTTTATTTTTTTTTCAAGTGAAATGGTTTACAGAGGATTAAACAAATATTATGATGAGAATAGCTTGACCAAACCTTTAAATATTTATGGAAAACAAAAATTATCTGTTGAAAAATATATCACAAAAAAGACAAATAATTATTCTATATTTAGAATTGGTAAAACTTATAGTAATGAAAGAATGGGAAAAGATTTTTTTTCAAGTTTTTTAGGCTCAATTAGAAAAAAAAATTTTATGTTTATGGGTGCTACAGATCAAAAATTTAATCCAATTTATGTTAAAGATGTAGTCAAGATTGCAAATTATTTTTTAAAAAATAAGATTAAAGGTATATACAATGTTGCCGGACCCAAGACTTATTCTAGATATGAATGTTTGCAAATTATAAAAAATCAACTTCCTAAAAAATATAAAAATAAAACTGTAATAGTGAAAACTAAAATGAATAATTTAAAATTTATTGAGAAAAGACCTCTAAATCTAGCATTAAGAATAAAAAAATTACAAAAAGCTTATAAAAATACCATTACACCTATTGAGAAAATTGCAAAAAATGTTAAAAAAAAATTTAATGAAAAATATTTTAATTGAAGATAAAAAAGCTAAAAGCAAATCTTTTTTTTTAAAACAAAATCACAATGTATTTGATCAAAAATTATTGGGTTTTATAAAAAAAAATTTTAAAAAATTTAAAAAAGATTTAAGAATATGTATGCATCCCAACCCTGACGCAAATCATCATGATATGATAATTCTTCAACAAAGATCAAACTCTTATCCTCCTCACAAACATTTAAGAAAAGGAGAAACCTACCACATGATTATCGGTAAGATGGGTTGTGTATTTTTTAATAATAACGGAAAAGTTAAAAAAATGTGTGTTTTAAAAAAAGGAGATATATTTAGAGTTCCAAAGAACACCTATCACACCATGATGCCTATAACTAACTATGTTGTTTATCATGAAAGTAAAATTGGTCCTTTTCTCAAAAAAGCAGATAGCATTTTCCCAAAATGGTTAAAAAAATATAATAAGTTTCAATATTTAAAGAAATTTAGAAAAAAAAACCATTGATTACTGTAAGAAATAAGGTTTATATGTTCAACTTTTGAACAATAATATAGTTTATGAATAAATTTGAAAATTATCTTATCAGAAGAATTGATGGCCAAAAAAAAAGTTTAAAAGACTTTTCAAGTTTTCCATCTTTCGTAGAAATTGAAACAGTAAACGCATGTAATGCTCGTTGTCCAATGTGTACTATTAATGACTGGGAAAGAAACTATCCAGTAATGAGAGATGATGTATTCAATAAAATAAGTGAAGAATTAATAGAAAATAAAAAATTTTTAAAGAGAGTAAGTTTATATAGAGATGGTGAGCCGCTTATTGACAAGCAACTTGCAGCTCGAGTTTCAAAATTTACTGATAACGGTATTTTAAATACTTCAATAGCAACAAATGTATCCTTACTTGATGAAAAAAGATCAAAAGATTTACTGGAAGCAGGCTTAGGTTTAATAATTATGTCAATAGATAGTTTAGAGAAAGATATTTTTGAAAAAATACGAGTAAGATTAAAACATGAAGTTGTGATAGATAATGCCATCAATTTTTTTAAATTGAGAGATAAAATTAATCCAAACTGTAGAATTTGGGTAAGAATGATTAGACAGGAGAGCAATAAACACGAATGGGATAATTACCTTAACTTTTGGAAAAAATATGCGTCAGACAAAGATAGAATTTATTACCATAATATTTTTAATTGGGGAGGGCAGCTTAAAGATTTTCAAGCAATATCAAAAAGCTATGAACCAAATTTACCTTGTGTGGCATTGTGGTCTCTAATGGTATTTTTTGCAAATGGCGATGTGCCATTATGTAATGTTGATTACAACAACAAATTTCCCTTGGGTAATGTTATGAAAAAAAGTATCAAGGATTTGTGGCGATCTAAAATTGCTGAAGATAGAAGGAATTTACATTTAAGTAATAATAAAAATAAAATTGATTTATGCAAAAATTGTAATGTTTGGGATGAAATTACTGGAGAAGAATTAATCTCACCAGATTTTGCAGAAAAAGTTTCAATATTGAATTCTTAAAAATGAAAAAAGCAATAGTTATAGGATCAGGTTTTAGCGGATGTATGTTTGCAATGATGCTGAGAGAAAAAAATTGGGAAGTGAAAGTTATAGAAAAATCTAAAATTACCGGTGGTGGTGTTAGAACATTTTGGCATGGAGGTCATCCCTTTACTTTTGGTCCTAGACATTTTATTGGACCAGAAAGTAGTATGCCTGCTTTTGAATTTTTAAATAAAATTATTCCAATGAGACATTTAAAAAAAATAAATTATAGTTATCAGGCCAAAGACGACTTTTTTGCGCATTATCCAATGCATATAGATGATATAAAAAAATTGAGTGATTCTGATAAAATTTTTAAAGAGCTCGATGAGTTACCCAAAGAATCCAAAGCATCTAATTTTGAAGAATTTTGGATTAGTAGAGTTGGAAAAACTTTGTATGAAAGGTTTAACAAATATTATAATTTAAAGGCTTGGAATTTAAAATCCAACACAGAGATGAATGCAGGTTTTGAAGGGACTGTGAAACGAAAACCATTAGAAAAGGGACCAAAACATGAATTTCATACTGGCCACATTAATGCGTATCCAACTCTAAAAGACGGTTATAATAAATTTTTTGAAGTTTCACTTCAAGGATGTGAAGTTTTGCTTGGAAAAACAATTACAAAAGTTGATCTTGATAATACTTCTGTTGTTATCGATGATAATGAGACGCTTAAAGCTGACATGATAATTTCAACCCTTTCTCCTGATTTTTTATTTGATTATTGTTTTGGAGAACTAGCATATGTTGGAAGAGATTTTTTTAAAATTGTTCTGCCTGTAGAACAAGCTTTGCCGAAAGATGTTTATTTTCTTTATTATCCTAACAAAGAGGAACAACAAACAAGAGTAACTGAATTTAAAAAATTAACTTTGCATAAAAGCCCCAATACTTTAATAACAGTTGAAGTTCCGTCTATGAAAAATAAACTTTATCCAACAATGATAAAAACCGAAGTAGACAAAGCTGAAAAATATCTCAAAAGTCTTCCCAATAACGTCAAATCGGTTGGCAGAATGGGAACATATAGATATGTAGATATTGATGACATAATATTACAAGGATTAGAATTTAAAAAAAATTTGTGATTATTACATGAACATTAATAAAAAATATTTAAATATTGAAAATCATTTTATGAAAAATGGTTACTATATATTTGATGCTAATGAAGAAAGTTTTAATTCAATTAAAAATCTTAGAAAAAAGATATTAAATTATACTTTAAAGACATATCCAAAAATAAAAGGAAAGTTTAAAAATGAAAATGTAGTTTTTGAAAAAATGCATTCTTTTATTCCAAAAAAGAAATTAAATGAATTTAGACTTAAGATAGTAGATATAATTAATAACGATAAAAATTGTTCAAACAATTATTATTTAGCAGCAAAAGAAGGCCTAGATCTTTTAGTTGGTAATGAAATCGCAATGCAAAAAAAACTTAATTTTTCTGTACAGATGCCCAATGATAAAGACTCAAGATTGCCAATGCATTCAGATATTTATGCTGGGGAAAGTCCCTTCGAAGTTGTGGTGTGGATACCCTTGATGGATGTTCAAAACAGTTCGCATGCGATGTTCATTACAAACCCGAAACACAACAAGGTAATAAACAGCGAGGTAACTTATGGTAGTAATACTACAATTGATAAAATTTATAAAAAGCATAAAAAAAAATTTAAATTTATAAAAATAAATTTTGGACAAATATTAATATTTTCTCCAATACTCTTACATGGAAATATTGTTAATAAAACAGATATTACACGGGTGTCTTTAAATTGTAGATTTAAAAGTCTACTTTCCCCATTTGATGTTTTCAACAAAACACATAGAAATATACCTCATTTTTTTAAACCCTTAAATACAAAGGCTTTAACCAAAGTCGGATTCAATTTTATTAATAGTGTTGAAAGAAAAAGTGAAAATAAAAAATAAACTATATGCTGGGTATATATACCTAAAGCCAATTAATGGAGTTATATTTCCCTCTTATATTCAAAATCAAACAAACAAAAATTTTATAGTAAATAACTTAAAAGGCTCTTTTTTCTTATCCACAAATGAAAACGAGTATAGTCGTAATAGGATAGTATTAAATTCCTTAATTAATGAAAATAATAAAATTAGAGGAATAGTAATGATGTCAGCCTTTTCATTGCCAGAAGATAAAAATTTAAGATCCAAAATATATAAGGACTTATTTAGAAAGAAAAAAGAACTTCATTTCATTTTTGAAAACTATTGTATAAAAAAGAAAGACAGTGAAGAAAAAATAGAGGAGTATCTTATTTTTAGGAATTCATTTTTTACAGATGTTAAATCTTCTTTAACAGGATTTGAAAAAAAATATCTTTTAAACAAAAATTTCAAATTTATTTAGAAAAATTTATGAAATGTATAATTACTGGTGGAGCTGGATTTATAGGTAGCAACCTTGCTGACAAATTGGTTCAATTAGGTCACAAGGTTACTATAATTGATAACCTTAGCACAGGCGTAAAAAAAAATCTTAATAATATCAAAAGTAAAATTAAATTTATTAATTATGATATTTCTAAGGAGTCTCTAAAATTTAAAAAAATTTTTAATGGTGCGGACTGGGTTTTTCATCTAGCAGGATTAGCAGATATTGTGCCAAGCATTAGAAATCCTAAAAAATATTTTAAAGCTAATGTAGAAGGGACTTTAAATGTAATTAATGCATCTAAAGATAGTAAAGTTAAAAAATTAGTTTATGCAGGATCTGCAAGTTACTACGGAATACCTAAAAAGTTTCCAATTAAAGAAGATGCACCAATAGAAACAAATTATCCATATGCATTAACTAAATATTTAGGTGAGAAACTTGTTCTTGATTGGGCTAAAATATATAAAGCTAAAAATGTTTCATTACGCTTCTTTAATGTTTATGGCCCCAGATCAAGAACAACAGGTGCATATGGTGCTGTTTTTGGCGTTTTTTTAGCACAAAAATTATTTAAAAAACCTCTAACAGTTGTTGGAAATGGAAAACAAACTAGGGACTTTGTTCATGTTTATGATTTAGTAAATGGACTCATATTAGCCGCTAAAAGAGGAAAACCTGGTGAAGTTTACAATATAGCCGGAGGTAAAGAAATTACTGTAAATTATATAGCAAAATTAATAGGAGGAAAAAAAATATATATCCCAAGAAGGCCAGGTGAACCTTCAAGATCATTGGCTTCAATTAATAAGATTAAAACACAACTTAAATGGAGACCAAGGGTTTCGGTTAAACAAGGCGTTAATGAACTTTTAAATAATATTAAACACTGGAAACAAGCGCCAGTTTGGACGCCTAAAAAAATTAAGTACGCCACAAAAGATTGGTTTAAATATTTAAAATGATAAAAAAGATTTTTGTAACAGGCGGTGGTGGATATGTCGGGTCTTCACTGGTTGATAAACTAGTTGAAAATAATTATTCTGTGACCGTACTAGATTTATTTATATATGGAAAAAATGTTTTTGATAATCCAAATAAAATTAATATTATAAAAGGAGATATAAGAGACGTAAATTTATTAAAAAAGAATATACCGGGCCATGACGCAGTAATTCATTTGGCTTGCATCTCAAACGACCCTAGTTTTGAATTAAACCCAATTCTAGGTAAGTCTATAAATTTAGATGCTTTTACTCCTTTAATAAAAATTTCAAAGGATAGTGGTATTAAAAAATTTTTATATGCCTCATCCTCGAGCGTTTATGGAATAAAGAAAGAGCCTCAAGTAACCGAAGAAATGAAACTTCAACCACTTACTGATTATTCAAAATATAAGGCTATGTGCGAGGATATTTGTCTAAAGTATAATTCTAAAGATTTTAGAACAATTATTTTAAGACCAGCAACAGTGTGTGGTTACTCAAAAAGACAAAGATTTGACCTTGTTGTAAATATTTTGACAAATTTTGGTTTTAACAATAGAGCCCTTAAAGTATTTGGTGGAACTCAACTTAGACCTAACATCCATATAAAAGACATGGTTAAATCTTATATAGTTTCATTAGAAAATGAGAACTTAATTTCTAGTAACGATATAATATATAATGTAGGTTTAGAAAATCATTCAACATTAGATTTAGCAAGTATGGTTAAAAAAAATTTAGGAGAGGATGTTAATATCAAAATTGAAAAATCAAATGATAATCGGTCTTACCATATTTGTTCAACTAAGTTTTCTGATATAACGAAATTTCAATATTCTCATAGTATTGATGATGCTATTAAAGATTTAAAGTCAGCTTTTGAAAATAAAAAGTTCAATGACCCCTTATCAAATAAGTTGTATTTTAATATTAAGATGATGAATTCAATTAAACTAAGCTAATGATTTCAAAAAAAATAAAAGAATTAGAAAAGAAAGCTTTACATTTGAGGAGAGAAACTTTTAATATGTTTATTAAAAAAGGTGAAGCACACTTAGGTGGAAGTTTTTCTCTCATAGAAACTCTAATAACTATTTTCCATAATATATTGAAAAGAAAAGATAAATTTATTCTTAGTAAGTCCCACGCATCATTTCCTCTTTGTATTTTGTTAAGAAAAAGAGGGTTAAAACCTAAAATGACAACGCACTTAGAGTTAGATCCAAAAAATGGAATTCATTGTACCACAGGAAGCCTAGGACATGGCTTACCTATAGCAACAGGAATGGCTTTTGCCAGAAAAAAAAGAAAAATTGCAGGAAAAATTTTTGTAATGATAAGTGACGGAGAATGCCAAGAAGGAACAACATGGGAGTCTTTGCTTATTGCATCAAAGCATAGGTTAGATAATCTTGTTTTGCTTATCGATTATAATAAAATACAAGCCTTAACCAAGTTAAAAGACGGTTTGCCACTTGAAAGTTTAATATTAAAATTAAAATCATTTAAATGTGATTGTTTAAATGTCAAAAATGCACATTCTTTCAATGAGTTAAATAATGTTTTTAAAAAAATTAAAAAGAACAATAAACCTACTGCAATAATTTTAAATACTATTAAAGGCAAAGGGATAAAAAAATTTGAAAATGATCCGATATGGCATGCAAGAAAAATACAAAATAAAGATATTATAATTGGAAAAAAGGCTTTGGGATTAATTTAATGAGAAGAGTTTTTGGAAAAGTAATAAATGAATTGGCAAAAAAAGATAAAAAAATTGTTTTAATAGTTGGGGACATTGGATACGGCATTTTTGATGATTTTAGAAAAGAGCATCCAAAAAGATTTTTTAATTTTGGTATTTGCGAGCAAAGCATTATTGGTTGCGCGTCGGGAATGGCTTTAGAAGGTTTAAAACCATGGGTATATACAATAACTCCTTTTTTAATAGAAAGACCTTTTGAACAAATTAAACTTGATATTAATCAACAAAAAGCAAACGTCAAACTCGTTGGATATGCTGATTATCCAAATTTAGGGCCCTCTCACTCTGAATTGAATGGAAAGAAATTAATGAGTATGTTCAAAAACATCAAATCTTTTTTTCCAAAAAACTCAAAAGAAACGATTAAATTTGTCAGATCTTCTCACAAAACAAAAGGACCAACTTTTATAAGTTTAAAAAGTGATAAAACTGTTGGAAACAAATGGTAAAAAAAGAACCTAAATTAGTAACTCTAATAACGAAAAACCATAAAAAGACAAAAAGAAATTATCTTAAAAGAATGATAAATCAAAAAGTAAAATGTATGAAGATATCAAAAAAATATTCTTTTGATTATTGGGATGGAAAAAGATCTTATGGATATGGAGGTTACCATTATGATGGTAGATGGAAAGAGATTGCTAGAAAAATTATCAAAAAATATAAATTAAATAAAGATTCAAAAGTCTTAGATGTTGGTTGTGGAAAAGGATATCTAGTCTATGAACTTTCTAAATTATTAAATTCAGATAAAATATTAGGATTAGATATTTCTAGGTATGCCATCAAAAAATCACCCAAAAAAATAAGAAAACAACTAAAAGTATTTGATGCTAGACAAAAACTAAATTTTAATCGAAATTATTTTGATTTGGTAATATCAATAAATCTTATACATAATTTTGTTTTAAAAGAAGTTTACGGTTTTATTAAAAACGTAGTAAAAATATCAAAAAAAAGCTACATATCTACAGAGAGTTATAGAAATAACAAAGAACTTTTTAATTTACAATGTTGGGCATTAACCGCAGATAGTTTCTTTTCTAGTGAAGAATGGAAATGGATTTTAAAAGAAAACAACTATAGTAGAGATTACGAACTTATATATTTTACTTAGCAAACTTAAATTGTGATTAAAAAAATTTTAAATATAAGAAATTGGTTAATTTTAATTTTTTCTCCATTTAGCTTAGCAATACTTCTTACATCTATTTTACTAAGACCTATAACTACAATTAGATTTGGACATTTGCTTACATATAGATTTGGGCACAATATAAAAGATTTAGAAATGTATTTGAGTGAAAAAAAACTAAACTCAAAAAAATATTCTAAACAGTTGGATCTATTTTTTTTACCCTCAAATCCTGCAAATACATATTTACAAAAAATAAGCAAAAAATATCTTAATGTTCTTCCAAAAGAATTACTCTATCTACCTTACAAGACTATAGAATTTTTATCAAAAAAAATTGGATTTTTTAAAAAAAATTTTATTAATATGAGAGACTATGATTATGATTTAAATAATTCTTTCGATAAAATTAGTACTCAAATTAGTTTTACAGAAGAAGAAATTTATTTAGGTGATAATAGTTTAGAAAAAATTGGAATTTCAAAAAAAGATAAAATTGTTTGTTTATGTACTCGTGACTCAAATTATTCTTTAAAGAATTTAAACCATCCAAAAAAATTTAATTCAGAAGCCAGATCTTTCATGGATATAAGGAATAGTGATATCGAAACTTATAAGTTGGCGTCAAATGAATTAATAAACCTTGGTTACAAAGTGGTCAGAGTTGGAAAAGATACTGATAAAAAATTAAGTTTTGAAAATAAAAACATAATAGATTATTCAAAAAGTAATATTAGAAGTGATTTTTTGGATATTTATTTAGCTAAAAGGTGTGAATTTGTTTTCGGGGATAGTGCTGGTTGGACCCAAGCAGCTGTTGTATTTAGAAAATATATCGCATTTACAAATTGGGCACCTTTCTCTGTTATAGATTTTGTTGGAAAAAACTTTTATATATTTAAATATTATTATGATTTAAAATTAAAAAGAAATTTAACAATTAAAGAAATATTTAATAGAAAACTTAATAAATTATTTTTATTTGACTTAGAAAAAAATAATATAATTCTTAAAGATAATACCTCAGAAGAAATTCTTGAATTAGTTCTAGAAGTAGAGTCCAGATCAAAGGGGAAAAGTGATAATCAAGAAAATTCATTAAGAAACTCAAAGTTTAGAGAATTCTTGAAAAAAAATAAATTTTTTTCTAGAGAAGAAAAAAATCACAATTATCAAATTAATAGCTCTGTTGGAGAAAAATATTTAAAAAAAAACTTTATAATTTAATATATTGTTAATTTTGTCATACTAGATACAGTATGAGTTAAGAGAGATATAACATCATATAATGGGGCTTTAATAAGCTATTTTTTACTTTACTGTTCAATAATTGAACTGTATAAGCGTTCAATATATGAACAAAAAACCTGACAACCAAGATCATTTCAATGTTCTTAGGGAAATACAAAAACAGCCAAAAACCTCCCAAAGGGATCTTGCAGAACAGCTTGGTTTTAGTCTGGGGAAACTTAACTATTGCCTAAAAGCTTTACAAGGAAAAGGTTTAGTTAAAATAAAAAATTTTCAAAAGCAAAAAAGCAAAGTCCAATACATTCAATATGTTTTAACCCCCAAGGGTATTTCTGAGAGAACGAGACTGACAATAAATTTTATGAAAAGAAAAATGAAAGAATACGATGAACTTAAAGAAGAGTTAGAAAAAAATAAATAATGAGTATTGAAATTGAAAAAAAAGAATTAAATAAACTACTAAAAGTTTGGAGTTAAAAATGTGGACAGTTATAAAATTTGATAAAAAAAATTTTAATTTACTGAAAGAAGATTTAAGAAAAAAAATGGGAGAAGAACTTATAATTTATCGCCCTAAGATTTTAATTCAAAAATATAAAAATAATAAATTAATTAATAAAGAAGTTGATATATTAGGAGATTACCTTTTCTGCTTTCATAAAAATTTTGATCAAAGATCAGTTATAAATAAATTACAATTTTGCAGAGGTCTTAAATACTTTCTAGATGGGTTTAAAGAATTTCAAGCTGATCTAAAAAATTTCATTAATAAATGTAAAAAATTAGAAGATAAAAAAGGATATGTTTCACAAAGTTTATTTGAAATCACTTTAAATTCTAGATACAAATTTTCTTCGGGTCCTTTCGCTGAGAAAATATTTAAAATTATCAATTTACAAAAAAATACAATTAATATTTTGATTGGAAATTTAAAGACAAAAATTAATAAAAAAGAATTTTTGTTTAATCCTATCTAAAAAAAAAATGAAAAACACCTATGTAAAAATATATTTTTACGAAGTGCGGAGCTATGTCTAAATTTATTCAAAATAAAGACACAATAAAGAATTTATCTTTTAAATATAGAAAAAGTAACAAAAAAGTTGCTTTAGCCCACGGTGTTTTCGATGTTATTCATCTTGGTCATTTAGACTATTTTAGAGAAGCTAAAGAATTGGCAGATATATTAATTGTTTCTGTTACTGCTGATAAATATGTGGATAAAGGATTAAACAAACCTTTTTTTAATGAGAAAGATAGAGCTTATTTCCTAACCTCTTTAGAAATGGTTGATCATGTTATAATTAATCATCACAAAAATTCTTATGATTTAATCAATTTAATTAAACCTGATTTTTATGTGAAGGGACCTGATTATAAAAAAAAATCTGGAGATGTTGCTGGAAATTTATCAAAAGAAAAAAGAGCAGTAATAAAAGGTGGAGGAAAAATACATTTTACTAGTGGAAGACAGTATTCTTCATCAAAAATAATTAATGAAAAGTTAGATTTTTTAACAGATTTACAAAAGAAACACATAAGTAAATTAAAAAAAAGTAATGACAAAACTACTTTAAAACAAAAATTTGAAGAAACAGTAAAAAAAATAAAAAAAGATAAAATATTAATCATTGGAGAAATTATTGTTGATACGTATAGGTATGTAGAGCCTCTCGGTCAGCCTTCGAAAGAGAATATTCTTTCATCAAACACTATTAGTAGCGAAAGTTTTTTAGGAGGTGCAGTTCCAGTAGTAAATAATGTTTCACAAATGAGTAACAATGTAACTTTTATCTCTGTTTATAAAGAGAATAAAATATCCAGCAAACTAAAGGCAAAAATAAATAAGAGTGTAAAATTAAAATTATTTAAAAACTCAAATTTTATTGATATTGAGAAAATAAGATATGTAAATAATAAGAGCTTCTCGAAAATGTTTGAGGTTTATAACTTCCGTAATAAAACTTTTAATGATCATAAACTAAACAGATATCTTAAAAAAAACATAAAAAATTTCGATCATGTTATTATTTGTGATTTTGGACATGGATTAATTAATTCTGAAATAATCAAAGTTCTTAATAAATCAAAATATTTATCAGCAAATATACAAACTAATTCTGGAAATAGAGGTTATAACCTATTCACAAAATACAAAAAGTTAGATTTTTTATCAATCGATGAACCGGAATTAAGACTTGGGCTAGTCGATAAAGAGAGTGATAACGAAAAGTTAATTAAAAAAATAGAAAATAAATATAAAAATATAATGTTAACAAGAGGAATCGATGGATTATTATTTAAAAATCAGAAGAAGAAAATTATACATTTTCCAGCCTTAGCTACAAACCCAAGGGATACGATAGGAGCTGGAGATACCGCATACAGTTTTGCTTCTTGTTTTGTAAAAAATTCAAAAGATAGTAACCTTATAAGTTTTGTATCTGCAATAGCTGGGGCTTTAAAGGTAAATATCATAGGTCACAGAAGTCATGTAAATTTAAATGAAATTTATAAAACTTTAATTAATTTAACCAAATAAAATTTTAAAAGAGGAAAATAATTGAGAAACAAGTTTATATTTATCACCGGGGCTGGAAGATGTGGAACAAATTTAATGCTTAGCTTGCTAGATGGTAATAAAAAATTAAATATAATTCCAGGGGAAACTTCAAATCTAATCATGGATAGTTTAAGCAGGAATGGTTTTAGTGATAAAGTATATTATGTAAATTTAAAGATTTTTCTAAATACTATTTTTAAAGAACTAAGTAATAATAAATTTGCCAATTTAACATCGAGGAAGAAAATTTTAATTAAAAAAGCAAAACAAATTTATAACAAAAAAGATTTTGTTTCATTGCACAAAGTTTTATCATTAGTCTCTAGTACATTATTCAAAAATAATAATCCTACAGTGATAAACCTGCAAAATGAAAATGTTATTGGATTATTACAAATATTTCCGTCATGCAAAATAATCCATATGTTAAGAAACCCATTAACTCAAATTAATGCAAGATACTTATTTAGATATAGAAGTCCAAATAATTATAATGGGGTAGAGTTTAGCTCATCATTTTACAGAAATTATAATTCTTTCAAAAATGCCTTTCTAACAAGGAACGATAAGAGAGTAATGGTTATTAAAATGGAAGATTTGACAAAAAAAACAAAAATAGAAATGTCAAAGGTATTTAAAATTTTGAAAGTTAAAATTAATTCTATTAATTTAAAGACAACAATGTATGGAAAAAGAATATCATCTAATAGCAATTTTAAAGTAGCAAATACAATAAAAAGAGTTTCAAAAGATTTTTCTTCTTTGACACCAAATGATTTGTATATAATTTCGAGAATTAAATATGCTAATAATTACTATCCTATAAAAAAAATGAAAGAAAAAAAAAATAACTTTTTATTTTTTTACTTAAGACATCTGGGTTTTTGGGGAAAAAAAAGATTAAAGTCATACAATATATTTAAATTAATAAAATATTCTATTTACTCAGTATACTTATACTTTTTAGATAGCTATTATAAAAAAAGGTTTATACAGGTTGAAAATATATGAATAAAAATGACAAAAAAATAGACAGCTATTTTAATAATTATTTTAATATTATTTTACATTTAAAAAAGCAAAAAAATAAAATTAATCAAATAAAAAAGGTCTTGCTAAATGTTAAAAAAAGTCAAAAAATTCTTGTGTTCGGTAACGGAGGAAGTTCGGCAATAGCAAGTCATTTTGCTTTAGATGTTTCCAACGTTTTAAAAAAAAAATGTATTAATTTATCAGATAGTGCATTAATTACTTGTTTTTCAAATGATTTTGGATTTGAAAATTGGATAGATAGAGCGATTAAAACATATGCAAATAAGGGAGATATATTATTTTTAATATCTTCAAGTGGTACTTCAAGGAATATGATTAATGCAATAAAAAAAAATAAAAGAATATTTAAAAAAATAATTACTTTAACAGGCAATTGTAAAACGGCCTTAGTTGGTTTATCTAACATAAATATTCAAATAAATTCTAATACTTACAATATTATAGAAAATTCACATCAAATCGCATTACTTTCAATTGTAGATTTAATAAAAGAAAATAAAATTAAAAAATAACCCCTTATATTTTTAAATTTTAAATTCAAAAAATGATTAAAAAAATACAAACTATTTTGAGCAAAGAAAAATTTAAAAGCTATAGAATTTTTTTGCTAGTAAATTTAATTAATTTTTTTCTTGAATTTATAAGTTTATCTTCAATTCCAATTTTCGTTGCATCTATAGTAAGCCCGGATTTATTAATAAGCAAAATATATCTTATTAATGAAAAATTAACTGTAAATTTATCATTTACTAATTATCTTATACAGTATTGTGCGGCATTTGTTTGTTTTAGCTTTTACTTCAAAAATCTTTTCCAGGGGACAACAATTTTTTTTGAAAATAAATTTTATAAAAATGTCAGAAAAGATTTAAAGGAAACTTTCTTTGATCATTATATAAAAATGCCTTACTTAGAACATACTAAAACTAATCCTTCAGAAATGGTAAGAAATACTTTGCTAGATGTTGATGGAGCAGTTTCTTACATGGAAAACATCAATATAATGATCCGTGGTTTAATGGCATTAATTGTAATTTTTGTTTTGATGTTAATAGTAAATAAAATTAATGCTTTAATCATATTCATTTTTTTTCTCATTTTACTTTTTATATATTTAAAAAACATGAAACCCAAAATTAGATCTTGGGCATCAACGAATCAAAAAATATCTAAAACTTTAATTAAAATACTTTATGAAACTTTCGGATCAATTAAAGATATTAAAATTTTATCAAAAGAGGATGAGATAAAATTAAGATTTTCTGAAAGACTTTTTGTGTATGAAAAAAACAATTTATTTATTCAATTAACAAAAAAATTTCCTAGAATATTTCTGGAAATAATTGCAATAACAATTTTGATTTCAATTTCGTTAATTTATCTATTGTTTACTAATGATAGTAAAAACTTATTTAGCTTATTATCTGTTTATGCAGTTTTGGTAGCAAGATTTATACCAGCATTTAATTCAATAGTAGCTGGATATGGATATCTTAGAATACATCTGCCAAGATTAGAAAGCGTAGCTAATCAAGTTCAAGAAATAAAACGTAGAAAAATACCAGGAACAAATGCAATTAATTATAAAAACTTTGAAAAGAAATTGGAAAATGATTATCTGCGTGTCGAAAATATATCCTTCACATATCCTAAAGGAAAATTAAAATCATTGAACAATGTATCACTCTCAATATCAGAAGGTAGTATAGTTGGTATTACCGGTCCCACAGGATCGGGTAAAACTACACTTTTTCACTCAATGCTTGGTTTAGTTTTACCACAGAATGGGAATATTTATTTTAAAGGAAAGAGTATTTTTAGAAACATTGAAACCTGGAGAAAAGAAACTGGTCATATATCTCAAAACATATTTCTTTTGGACGAAACAATTAAAAAGAATATTTCTTTTGATTTAGCCAGCAATAACGAAGATATCCAAAAATTAGAAAAAGTAATAGATCTAGCCCAATTAAGAAGTAAATTAAATGAACTTCCAAATGGCTTAAATACAAAAGTTGGTGTTGATGGTTTGGAACTTTCTGGTGGTGAGAGACAGAGAATAGCAATAGCGAGAACTTTATATAAAAATCCGAACGTTATTTTTATGGATGAATCAACCAGCGCTTTAGATGAAAAAACAGAAGAACTTATACTTTCACAAATTATTAAACTTTATAAAGGTAAAACTATAATTATTGTAACACACAGACCCAAAACCTTAAATTATTGTGATAAAAAATATTTTTTAGATCAAGGAAATTTAAAAGAAATAAGTTAATTTTTTATGAAAAGTTTAAATAATGTTGCAGTAATTCAGGTAAGAACAGGTTCAAAAAGATTACCAAGAAAAAGTCTAATTAAATTAAAAGGTCTCAGAATAATTGACTGGGTAATTAAGAGGACAAAAAAAACTTCTTTAATCGACGATATAATTTTAGTAACTACAAAAAAAAAAGAGGATAAAATATTTAGTAAAATAGGTAAAAAATACAAAATCAAAGTCTTTTATGGTGAAGAAACAAATGTTTTAAAAAGATTTTGTGATGTGGCAAAAAAATATAATATAAAAAACATTGTACGAATTTGTGCAGATAGACCTTTTATTTCATCTGATTTTTTAGACAGTTTAATTTTATTTTTTAAAAGAAATAAATGTGATTTAGCTTTTAATCATGTTTCTGAAAAAAAGTATAAATTTAAATGTATTGATGGTTTTGGTGCAGAAATATTTTCAGCTAAAACTCTTAACCAAATACAATATAAAACTAAAAACAAAAAAAATCTTGAACATGTAACAAAATATTTTTACTTAAATAATAAATATAAAGTCAAACCAGCTCCATTAAAAAAAATTTTTAAAAAAACAAAAATAAGCTTAGACCTTGATACGGTTGAAGACCTTAAATTTTTAGAAAAACTAGTAAAAAAAAATAAAATTAAAATCTATACAAAACCCGAGCAAATAGTAAAAGCAACAGCAAATGTATAAATTAAAAATAATCATAAAAAATGTTCTGCAAAAAAATATATATTTGTATGAATTTGCTTTATTTTTTTGGAAAATAGTTAATTTCCCAAAAAATTTTTTTAAAAAGCAAATAAATAAAGGAATTAAAAAAAAAGCTTTTAAAGAATTTGAAACAAATAATGGTTTAATTACAATTAATTATAATGGAGTTAAAGCTAAATATGAGACCTCATCACCATTTGACTATTACAAAATTAAGATTGGATCGCAATATGAAAACGCTTTCTTTAAAAAAATATTTAATAAAATTACAGAAGGTATGATTGTTTATGATGTAGGCGGAAGTATTGGTATGTATACAATTCCTTTTGCTAAAAAAGTAGGAAAGTCAGGAAAAGTTTTCGTATTTGAACCAACTAAGAAAGGATTTGAGTCTATCAAAAAAAATGTAAATCTTAATGAAATCAACAACGTTGTTACCTATCCCTATGCTCTTAGTGATCGAACATCGGAAATAAATTTTTATGTAAGGCCGGATAAAGAAACACATAGTTTATTTGAAAAAACTATTGCACCCTCTAAAACAGGCAAGCAAGAAATAACCAAGGTTAAAGCATTTACTATTGATGACTTAATTAAAAGAAATTTAGCAGAAAAACCAAATTTTATTAAAATTGATACAGAAGGGGCAGAGATTAAGGTTTTAAATGGTATGAATGAAATTTATAAAAACTTAAATATGATTTTAGTAGAAATACATAAGCCAGCCTTAAAACTTGAAAATATTTTAAATCCAGAAATAATTATTGAAAAAAAATTGAAAAAAATCGGTTTTACAAAATTCGAGTATTTAAGCAATTCTCATTTATTTGCATCAAAAAAAATTAATTAAAATGTACAAAATTTCAGTTGTAATTCCCTGCTATAATCACCAAAAATTCATCGGGAGATGTCTTAGATCTATCTTAGATCAAACTCTAGAAAAGAAGAATTATGAGGTAATCGTTGTTGATGATGGCAGCACAGATAACTCAGGAAAAGTTATTAATGGATTCCGTAAGGATATAAGATTAATCCAAAATAAAAAAAATATGGGATTGCCTTACTCTTTAAATTTGGGAATTAAATCCTCAAAGTCAAAATATTTTGTCAGACTAGACTCAGATGATTATGTTAACAAAAATTTTTTATTATTCTTATTAGAATTTATTGAGAGAAATAAAGAGACAACTGATGCTGTCAGCTGTGATTATCTTGTTGTCGATGACTCAGAAAAAATCTTAAAAAGAGAAAACTGTATGAAAAAACCAATTGCCTGTGGAATAATTTTCCAAATATCTCATTTAATAAGCTTGGGGCTTTATAATGAAAAATTTTTACTTAATGAAGAAGTCGAATTAAGAAAGAGATATGAAAAGAAATACAAAATTTCTAGAATGCAACTACCACTTTATAGATATCGCAGACACACTACAAATATTACGAATAACAAAAAAAGGGTAAAACAATTTACTAAAATGTTAAAAAAAAAATGAAAAAAGATTTTTTTAAAAAACTGAAAAAACCTTATGTAATCGCCGAGATAGGAGTAAATCATGAATGTTCTTTGATAAGAGCAAAAAAAATGATTAGGTTAGCTAAAAATGGGGGAGCAGATGCTGTTAAATTTCAAACATATAAAGCTGAAACACTTGCCTCTAGATATTCTCCAGCATACTGGGATTTAAAAAAAGAAAAAACAAATAGTCAATTTAGGCTATTTAAAAAATATGATAAATTTGGTTTTAATGATTACAAAATCTTATTTAAATTCTGCAAAAAAATAAAAATTGATTTTTTATCAACACCATTTGATTTAAATGCTGTAAAATATTTAAAAAAATTAATTTCTTTTTATAAAATTGCATCTGCGGATATTAATAATTTCCCTCTACTCCAATCTGTAGGCAAAACAAAAAAACCGGTATTAATTTCAACAGGAGCTTCAACAATTAAAGAAATAAAAGAAGCTGTAAAAATACTTAAAAAAAATGGATCAAAAAGTATTGCAATTATGCATTGTATTTTGAATTACCCTACTGAAAATAATAATGCAAATTTAGGTATGATAAAAAATTTAAAAGAAACTTTTAAAAATAAAGTAATTGGTTATTCAGACCATACAGTACCTGATAAACATATGTCCAGTTTACTATTTGCTTATACTCTCGGCGCACAAATTTTTGAAAAACATTTTACAGATAATAAAAGTTTAAAAGGAAATGATCATTATCATTCGATGGATTACCGGGATTTGAAAATTTTTAGAGAATTAATTTTAGACTACCAAAAAAAAATTGGAAAAATTAAAAAACAACCAATTAAAAGTGAATTAAAATCCATACATTTTGCAAGAAGGAGTATTTATTCAAAAAAAAAAATATTTAAAGGAACAAAATTAAATACAAATCACCTAATTTGTAAAAGACCAGGTATTGGCATAAACCCCAAATATTGGCAAAAGGTTATTGGAAAAACAGCTAAAAAAAACATATTAGAAGATCGTATAATAAAATGGAGTCATTTAAAATAAATCATCATTTAAGTTATGAGTAAAATTCAAATCTTCGTTACGCTTGGAACATCTTCAATTAACCCAAACTTTTTAAAATTCATTAATAAAAAAGTTTCGTTAGTTAGATTAAATATGTCACATATTAATTTAAGCGAATTAAGACAAAAAATATTATTCATTAAAAAATACTGCAAAGTTCCTATCTGTATTGATACTGAAGGAGCACAAATAAGGACTAAACTAAAAAAATTAAAAAGAATAAGATACAAAAAAGGAAAAATTCTAAGCATTAATAAAAAAAAAGGTAAATTTACTTTTTATCCAAATGATATTTTGGATAAACTTAAGGTAAATGACCGTTTAGATATTGGATTTGAAGGACTTAAAATTAAATTAATAAAAAAGACCCAAAATAAAATAAGCTTTAAATGTCTTACAGGTGGTTTACTAGAAAATAACAAAGGAGTTCATCTACTTAACAGAAAAGTAAAATTAAATTATTTAACATCAAAAGATTTTGAAGCAATTAAAATTGCCAAGGAATTAAATATCAAAAACTTTGCTCTTTCATTTACTAATACTAGATCAGATATTATTAATTTCAAAAAAATATTACCAAATCAGGAAAAATATTTTAAAATTGAAACTAAAAATGCTATTAAAAATTTAGATTTCTTCTTTAAAAATGCCAGGAATTTTCTTATTGATAGAGGAGATCTGTCCAAAGATATTGGAATAACAAATATACCAATTAGTCAAAGAAAAATATTTAAAAAAAGTAAAAAAATTAAAAATATTAAACCAAAAATAGCAGTTGCAACAAATTTTTTAGAAAGCATGATTGATAAGCCTTTTCCAACCAGAGCTGAGGTTAATGATATATTTAATGCATTGGAAATGGGAGCCAACGGATTAGTTTTAGCTGCAGAGACAGCAATTGGGAAATATCCAAAAGAGTGCGTTAAATTATTGATAGATATAATAAAAGTTTTTAAAAAAAATAAAAAAAATCTGTAAAATATTTGTGAAAAAAAAAATACTCCTAATGGGGCTACCAGGCTCAGGGAAAACTACTTTGGCCTCAAAGTTAGCCCCTTTGATTAATGCAAAATGGATCAACGCAGACAGCGTAAGAAAAGATGCAAATGATTGGGATTTTTCAGACAAGGGACGTAAACGACAAGCCAAAAGAATGTCTGATATATCAGAGGAACATAGAAAATCCGGTTATCACGTTATTGCAGACTTTGTATGTCCCACTCCTGAAACAAGAGACGAATTTAAACCGGATTATATAATTTGGGTTGATACAATTAAAAAAGGAAGATTTGAAGATACTAACAAGATATTTGTTCCTCCCAAAAATTTTAATTTTAGAGTTACAAGCCAAAATGCAGATTTGTGGGCATCAAAAATAGCGGATCAATTTAAAAAAAAAGATTAGCACTTAATAAAAATGAAAAAAAAGAAAACAGCATTAGTTTTCACAGCTTTTGATGGTAGTTGGTATAAAAATATGAAAAATATTTTGCTTGGCGAATGGTGTTTGGTCAACATTTCAAATCGAAGATATAAAAATTATGATTTTATCGTTTCCAGAAAAGAGAAAAAAAAAGAAAAAATAATTCATGAAGAAAAATTATGTAACTATTATTACGAAAGACTTTTAGAAGATTTTATTGAAAATTTAGGGAAGTTTTATGATCTCAAATGGAATAAAAGATCGTGGGAAGTTTTTTGTGGTCCGTGGTTACATCGATATGTTGCAATAATTTATGATAGATATTACGCTTTAGAATATGTAATTCGTAATTACAATATTAATAAAGTAAAAATTAGTGACGACTATAAGTTTAGCTTATTAACACAGGACCATAAAGATTTTAAAATTAAATCTCAAACAGATGATTGGAATTTTAAATTATTTTCAAAAATATATATAAAATATTTTAACAACAGAAAAATAAAAAAGAACAAAATTAATTTTTCAAAAAAAAAATTACCTATAAAAAATAATTTTTTACAAAAGTTAAATAATTTTGAAATTTTAAAGAATAATCTTCTAAAGTTTTTTTTAAAATATTTGGACAATTTCACTAAAAAGATATATTACAAAACTTATCTAGGAAACAAAAAGTTAGTAATTTTACTAAATTTATTCAATAAAAACTTGCCGTTACTTTATGATTTTGATCATCAATTAATAAAAATTGATCACATAAATCATATAAGAAATAAAAAATTTTCAACAAAATTCAATACAAATAAATTTGAAAGTATATTACGAGAATTAATTTTTGAATTTTTACCTTTTTATTATCTAGAGCAGATAGACAATTTAAAAAATTTAAAAAATAAATTATTTCTACCAAAAACAAATAATAAAGTTGTCATTACGGCTCTGGGATTATATCAAGAAAACATTTTTAAATTTTGGCTTTCAAATGCTTTGTCTCAGAATAGCAAACTATATTGTTTACAACATGGAAATAATTATGGTACCTCAAAAACCTTACATTCTGAGTTTCTTGAAAAAAAACTTTGTGATAAATTTTTTACTTGGGGTTGGAATGATAAATCAAAGAAGACTAAAGAACTTTTTTGTATCAAGTTAGCTTATAAAAAGAAATTTAAAAAAGCTTCTTCTAAAAAAATACTAATTATTGGAGCTACACCACAAGCATACAGAGCTGAAATTACTTCTGGAAATTTATTTAGTCTTAGGTCAAATATTTATTTAAATATACTAAAAGAAACTTTAGAGTTATCAAAAAAGTTTCATTTAAAAAACATAGATTTTAGGCCACATCCGTCAGAAACAAATAAAAATTATGACCTAGGAAAATATGTTAAAAATAAATTTAGTTATGTTGGAATAAATAATTCAAAAATAGATTTATTAAAATCTTTGGACCAGTACGGTTTGGCTGTTTATATAGATGATAGCACAAGCTTTCTCGAATCGATGTCACTTAACAAACCCACAATGATTATTTTATCGAAAAGACTTTATTTTGATCATCATAGAAATTCGGCAATATATTCTTATAAAAAACTTAAAACGGCAAATATTTTGCACGAAAGTCCAGAGTCTTTAATTCGTTTTATAAAAAAAATTGATTTTAATTACGAATTATGGTGGTCGAGTAACAAAACTCAAACTATAAAAAACCAGTTCTGCTCAAAGTATTGCAAATATGAGGAAAAACCACTCTCTGTATTAAAAAAAATTTAATTTAAATGTTAAAAAAAATTCTCAATTTATTTCTTTCATTTATTTTAGGAATTAAGTTAGTAAAATTATTATCACATAAAAATAAAATAGTAGTTTTAGAAAATCTATCTAAGGGTTTTTTTGTAAAAATTTCATTCAGTAAAAATGCAGATAATTTATTATTAAATGAAAGTGAAGGTTTTAAGTGGTATTCAAAAGTTTCAAGTGAGAATTTTGAAATTAAATTGAAAAATAAGCTACTAAAAATACTTCAAGTTGAAAGTTTTGATGGATATTCTGTAGATTATCATAAAAATGTATTAGAAAATAAAACAGAAATTTATAAGGTAATTGATTATTATAAAAAAAAATGGCCTAAATTAAAAAAAGTTCCAGCCCACGGAGATTTCACCCTTGCAAATTTTATATTTAATAGCGATATAACAAATATTTATATAATTGATTGGGAAAATTTTAAAAAAAGTGGTGAAGTATGGGGATATGATTTGGTTTATTTTTATCTATCAGTTGCATTGCTACCAAATTTAAATAGAAATAGTTTTAGTAAAAAGGAAAAAAAAGAGTTATTAAAAATGTGGAAATATATAAAAAAATCAATTAAAGATAATGATTTAAAAAAAGATCCTTTAAATTATTTTAAAAATATTTTTGATAAAAGTAAACATTGGTCGAATCTGAGTAAAAATTCTCCAAATAAATTTTTCTTAAATAAGTCAAATATAAATATTCTGAAGGATTTGGATAATATATTGAAAAAAAATTAGTTTTTTTTGTATTTAGTATAAAATTTAAATTATGAAAGCAGTAATTCTTTGTGGTGGTTTAGGAACAAGAATAGCAACCGAGACAGCTAAAAAACCAAAACCAATGATCAAGATTGGTAAAATCCCAATTCTAGAGCATATTATCAATATATGTTTTAAAAATAATATAAATGAAATTATAATTTTACTTGGTTACAAAGGACAAGCGGTAAAAAAATATTTTAAAAATAAAAAATATGTTAAAAAAATTAGGTTTGTTGAAACTGGCCTAAAAACTTTAACTGGTGAAAGAATATTAAAAATAAAAAAATTGATTAAAAAAAATGAGGACTTTATGGTTACTTATGGTGATGGGCTATGCAATGTAAATTTAAAAAAACTATTAAAATTTCATTTAAAACAAAAAAAAATTGCTACACTTACAGCAGTTAGGCCACCAGCAAGATTTGGAGAAATTTATTTTAAAAAAAATCATATTGTAAAAAATTTTCAGGAAAAACAACAAATTAGCAGCGGTTGGATAAATGGAGGATTTATTATATTTAGTTCAAGGATTTTTAAATATTTAAAAAAAAATGAAATGTTAGAGAGACAACCAATGAAGAGATTGCTAAAATCAAACAACCTTACAGCATATAAGCATGAGGGTTTTTGGCAATGTATGGATACAATGAGAGACAAAACCAACCTAGAAAATCTTATAAAGAAATCTAAGATTTTGCCATGGATGAAATAATTTATGAACCAAACATTTAAAAAATTTTATAATAATAAAAAAATTTTAATAACAGGGGTAACAGGTTTCAAAGGTGCTTGGCTTTGTACTTGGCTACTAGAGCTTGGCGCGAATATAATTGGGGTTGGACATAACCCAAACCCTAATAAAAACTTGTTTTATCAACTTAAATTAAATAATAAAATAAGTTTAAAGTTATTTGATATCAGAGATATTTCAAAACTTAATTCTTTAGTAAAAAAAACTAAGCCATCAATAATTTTTCATTTGGCTGCCCAACCACTAATTTATGAGTCATATAAAAAACCATTAGAGACATTTGACATAAATTATAGGGGGACTTTAAATGTTTTAGAGGTTACTAGACTTAATAGTTTTGTGAAATCTGTTGTAATAGCCACCTCCGACAAATGTTATGAAAATAATTATTCTACCAAAGGATTTAAAGAAACTGACAGATTAGGAGGAGTAGACCCTTATAGCGCATCAAAGGCATCGGCGGAGATAGCGGTGAAGGCTTTTAGAGAAAGTTTTTTTAGTAAAAAAAATATAGTTGGTATTTCTACTGGAAGGGCTGGCAATGTTATAGGTGGGGGAGATTGGTCTCAAAAAAGACTAATACCAGACTCAATTAAATATTTAAGATCAAATAAATCTATTTATTTAAGAAATCCAAATTTTAACAGACCTTGGCAATTTGTTTTAGAGCCTTTGAGAGGTTACCTATTGCTTGCAATGAAACAATTTTATAAACCAAAAAAATACTCAGGAGCATGGAATTTTGGTACAGAAAAAAATTCAGGAAAGAGTGTTAAAGAAATTGTTGAATACATCATAGAATTCTGGGGCAGCGGAAAGTTAAAAGAAAGTAAACAAAATAAATTTTATGAACAAGAAAACTTACAACTCAATATACAAAAATCTAGAAAAAAATTAAATTGGAAGCCAACTTACAATATTAGAAAAAGTGTAGAAGTAACTGTTGATTGGTATAAACAGGTCTTAAATCAAAAAAGAAAACCAATAGATACAACAAAAGAACAAATTTACAAATACATGAATGAAAGTAAGTAGAATAAAGATAGTTAAAAGAAAATATTTTACTAGCCCAAAAGGTAAAGTTTTAAAATATATTTCTAAAAAAGAAAATTATTTTAAAGGCTTTGGAGAAATATATTTTAATAAAATTAATCATAAAAAGACAAAAGGCTGGATTTTACATAAAAAAAATACCTGTATTTTTTACTGCATTGTTGGTGATGCAAGATTTCATTTTGTTGACTCTTTTAAAAAAGAAAAAAAAATAACTTTAAATGATAAATCACATAAAATAATAATAGTACCTCCCAAAATTTGGTTTTCTATTTATTCAAAAGCAAAACATTCAATAATAGGAAATTTGATTAATTTTTCACATAAAGATAATGAAGTATTGAAGTCACAAAAAATTAAAAATTATTCTATTAAGAATTAAATGGATCCTTTTTTTTCTGTAATTATTCCAACTTATAACCAAGATAGTTTTTTAATAAAATGTTTAGATTCACTTGAAAAACAAACTTTTAACGATTTCGAAACTATAATTATAGATAATTTTTCGAAAGATAATACAGAAAAAATTTCTCAATCGTTTTCAAAATATAAAATTTATAAAAAATTTAATAATGATGGAATAATAGGAAAATCTAGAAATATTGGAACGAAACTTTCAAGGGGAAAATGGCTAGCTTTTTTAGATACAGACGACTTATGGACTCAAAATAAATTAGAAGATGTTTACAATGAAATAAATAAATTAGATTTTGATGTATTTTGTAATAGCGAATGGATCATAAGTGAAAAAAAAAATTTAAGAGACTTATGGATATACGGACATTACGGTAAATCTAATATTTATAAAAAAATGCTTACTTTTGGAAACTGTTTTTCTACATCAGCATCAATTATAAAAAAAAAATTTTTGATTGAAAAAAACATTTATTTTAATGAAGATAAAAAATTTGTTACTGCTGAAGATTATGATTTTTTTTTAAATATTGTAAACAACAAAGGTAAAGTTTGTTTTTATAATAAACCTCTAGGATACCATACCTTTCATGAAGCCAGTGCTTCTGCAAATAGGGAAAAACATTTAAAACATATTATTGAAGTTAAAAAGCAACACATATTTCATGTACAAAAATTCACTAAAAATAAAAAAAAACTATGGAAAAATATGGAAAAAATTCTTTTCATGCAAGAAAATATAATAAACTTTAAAAAAAACAGCAAAAAATTTTTTTTTGTTATTTTCATGTCATTTATATATAATCCCCTTAATTTTGTCCAAATTATATATTTCTTCTTTAAAAAATATTTCTTACAAAAAATTTATTTTTTAAAATACAAATAGTTTATCTGGAGGCCAATATGAAAAAAAATACTGAGGAAAAGAAAGCTTCTTATAAATGGGACAATAAAAAACCAACGGTACAAATGCTAGGAAGATATCAGCCATTTCATGATGGTCATTACGCTTTATTTGAAAAAATAATTAAAAAAACTGGACAAGTATCTATTCAAGTAAAAGATGTCCATGGAGTAGGGGATAATCCTTTCAATTTTAGTCAAATTAAAAAAAATATAGAAGAAAGATTGTTGCCTAAATATAAAAATAGATTTGAAATAATATTAGTCCCAAATATTTCGAATATATGTTATGGCAGAACTGTAGGATACAAAATAGAAGAAGTGATAATGCCTAAAGAGGTTCAAAAAATTTCAGGTACAAAAATCCGCGCGAAAATGAGGAAAACAGGAAAACTTAAAAATTAAATTTTCCTGTAGATTTCTTGGAGTTCAAATTATATAGACCTGAAAATACTCCAATAAGAAAAAATATATAAGCAGAATTCCAAACAGAAAAAAAGCTTCCGTGACTTCTTAGCGGAAAAAATTCAACTATCAATGCTAAAAAAACTGCATAAAAAATTAAATTTAAATCTCCTCTGCTATAGCTAATAAAATATTTTTTAAAATTTTTTAAAAACAAAATACCCAAAGCAATCAAGATTATTCCAAAACCGACAACTCCCGTGTCATTTAATATCTCCAAGTAATAATGGTGGGGATGATTTTGACAAGCTCTATTTGGCAAATACAGCTTTTCATGACATGTATACCTAAAGGATTTAATGCCTCTACCCAAAAGGGGACTGTCAGTAAAAAGATCTATTGAAGTAATGTAAATTTGTGTATGTCCAGTTCTAAAAGGCAAATTAGTAGATTTATCTTTAGTTAAAATTTTGTATTCCTCTGTTTCGGTTAATTCTGGCCACGTCTTTGTATATTTATATTTTTCTAATTCTGGATAATTTTTTTTGAGCTCCGTAATTATTACAGAAACTTGAGGTATAGCACTTAAAAAACTGTGATATCTTTTTTTAATTTCTGGATTGTTTATTAAGATTAGACTAAAGCTTGAAACTAATAAAAATGAAATAAATATAATTTTATAATTAATCTTTTTGATAATAAAAATTGTTGATACTAAAAAGAAAAAAAAGGCAAACATCAAGGTTGGTATTCTATTTCCAGAAACAAGAGTTCCAAAAAAACAAAGAGTTAATAATACTATAAAGACAGGAAAAGATTTTTTATAATTTTTATTAAAAAGCCATGGTATAGAAAAACAACCTATAACCGCAAATCTTTGTATATAACTACCTGCTATTGCTTCCTCCCCGAAAATTCCAGAATATATAATACCAGCATAAGAGTCACTTGGTTGAATACCAAAAAGATCTACACCTACAAATTTTTGGAAAATTACATCTATGGCTACAAAGCTTGAAAGAAACATGCAAAATAAAAAGAATTTTTTAAAATTAATATCCCCGTTCAGAAACATACATCTCACGACAATTAAGAAAATAAAATATCTAAAAAATAAAATTGATTTTAATAAAAAAACATTACCATAACTTGTATTCATTTCTATAACTGTGGAGAGCACAATGAGAAAAAAAAAAATGATTATTAAAATTAATGGGATATCTTTTTTAAAATCAAAAAGCTTTCTGTTATAATAGAATAAACCAAAAACAGAAATTAAGAATAGTGTTACATTTATTATAAAATTCCCCAAAATAAATGACAAAGGAAAAAAGTAAATTAAAAAATTTAAAATTTTTGGAGATAGAGAACTAATACTTTTCATTTATATTTTAGTTTAACTTTTTAATTCTTTTTCACAAAAAACATGATATATCAAACCATTAATTAAATATAACTTTAAAACGGGCGTGTAGTTCAATGGTAGAACGCTACGTTGACATCGTAGAGGCCATAAGTTCGATTCTTATCACGCCCACCATATTCTAGTTC
>MDTE01202136.1_pt1 | contig 37737 bp, 39 predicted proteins | sample 811231 | NCBI WGS metagenome assembly MDTE01 (sample SAMN05326651, study PRJNA326480) | marine metagenome | isolation source: seawater | place: Indian Ocean: Red Sea | collected 2010 | reverse complement strand
TTACTTGGTGGGAAAATGATGGATCTCAAGATTTTACCAAGAGAACAATTGACGGAAACTTCAATGGTGCACGTGCGGTACATGCTGCTGACATTGATGCTGATGGAGACCTGGATGTTCTTGGCGCTGCAGAAACAGCTCAAGATATAACCTGGTGGGAAAATGATGGTACACCGTCAGATGGTGGATGGACAGAACACACAATAGCAGGTGGATTCAACGGAGCAGTCCAAATAATTGGTACAGACCTAGATGGTGACACAGACATTGATGTACTAGGTCTTGCTTGGGGACCTACTCATGATATTGCCTGGTGGGAAAACGATGGTACACCGGCAAATGGAGGCTGGACTAAACGAACTATAGACAACAACTTTAGAGATGCTCCGGGCTTATACGCAACCGACTTAGATGGTGATGGAGACATAGATGTTCTTGGGGCAGCACCATCACCCAACGACATTAAATGGTGGGAAAATGATGGTACACCAGCAGATGGGGGATGGAATGAACAATGTATAGATTGTGGATTTAATGGAGTCAAAGCTGTATACGCTACTGATATAGATGGAGATGGTGATGTAGACGTATTAGGAGCGGCGCAAAGCATAAATGATATTGCATGGTTTGAAAACGATGGAGACGAAAACTTTTCTAAAAATATTATTGATGGAAACTTCAACGGCGCCCGTGACGTTTATGCATCAGATTTCGATATGGATGGAGATATAGATGTTTTAGGAGCAGGAATTGGTGGGAATGATATAGCTTGGTGGGAAAATGACGGTTCTGAAAATTTTACCAAAAGAAATGTTGATACCAATTTTAGTCAGGCCATCGCTGTATATGCATCAGATGTAGATGGCGACAACGATAAGGACATATTAGGAGCAGCATACGTGGATGACGACATAACTTGGTGGGAAAATAGTCACAATCCTACCGCAACCCCTACAATAACTAATACAGCTACTATTACAAACACTCCTACTAACACAAGCTCTCCCACCTACACATCACAACCTAATACAGCTACAAGCAAACCACCTACCTACACACCGACTTATACGCCTACTCACACACCAACTTTCACACCGACTTATACGCCAACCTTCACACCAACTTTCACGCCGACTTACACGCCAACCTTCACACCGACTTATACGCCTACTTTCACGCCAACTTTCACACCGACTTATACGCCAACTTTCACGCCAGCTTTTACGCCAACTTTCACGCCGACTTATCTAAATTTAATTATTATTCAATCATCAACTAATCCACCAAACCCCAACAACAATCAACAAAATCATTCAACCCAAACACCCACACAAACTCATTTGTCAGTCAACAAAACGCCAACCACCATATCCTTGCTCCCAGCACCAGGATTAAAAATAAATACTTCAACTCCTACAATCAGTATAGCAACCAACCCTATAGTAGGGCCAACATCAACAAAAGTATTATCTACTCCTCCAGCTGGAGCTACTGCAATACTTCCCAGCATCACTATAAATTGGAGAATGTTAGAAGATGCGATACGAGAGCCAATAGAAACCACATTTTCAAACATTAGCCGGACTGTCAACAGAACTAGGAATAGATACTACCCACCGATCAAAGATAACAGTACCCCCAAAGAACCTGTAAAATATCCACAAAATAAAATCTATGCAAATCCGGCAAATAGTTACAACCCAAACATAATAACGCCAACATTAATAATACTACTCATAACACCACTTGTATTATCTGTACTATACGCAAAACTTCTGTATAAACAGGACTTAAAAAATACATGGTTCAGATACTTGTTAACACAACTAGTATTTATAGGAAGCACACTCCTTATTTTATCAATAATTTTCATCACTGCGCCATACCTAATCGCCCTAGTATCACAAATTACTATTAATGTACTTGTTACCCTATTAGTTTTGGAAGACATACTTTTATACTTCTATGCAACTAATCAAAATAGATCTAACAATAAAAACGATAAGTAAACCAAGATACATAAAATACTTGTTTACCAACAAGACTAATAACAACCTCTTTTATCTAGACAAGAACAGTATTGAGCCAACACCAAGACCTATACCAATGACCTTAGTCGTAGTAATCGGCTCGTTATAAAATACAAAAGACAACCCTACAGACACCACCACACCTAAGCTTACAACGGGAAACAATATACTACCTTGACCTCCCCGCGCAAAAGCAATCAAGCTAGATATAGTAGCAACCCCTGCAAACAAACCACTTATCAAACCAATTCCAATAGTTTTACCAGTAATTTCAAACGGGTGTCTTTCAATAAAATGTATAACAACCGCAAACACAACAAATGAGATAGCTTGTACTATCATATAACTCGGACTATATACCTGATTTTCCCCAGCAACCTTAGAAAAAAATGCAGTAATTCCTCCACAGAAAAGCGCAACTACAGCAAGTATAAAATTTGTATCCATAACTATTATCTCTTAACCCCTCATATCAAAATTTATCACTACATAATACATCAATTATCTATTTAATCTTAAACTATCATTTCAAACAACATAACCCTTAATTTGCCGAAAGGTAGCATCTCCTATAAAATCAAATATCAAAACCAATATTAACACAAGGATCATTATGACATACGAAAAACAATCTATCCAGATTGAAATCCACAACAAGCAATACGACTGGCTTTTAGAAATGGTTCAGCATCACTCAATTGATGATATCGGAAAGGCTATTAGAATACTCATTGACTACGCAACAACTGATGGGGACTCAGACGAAATTTTTGGTTACACACGATGTAACCACTGCTAAGGAGGATATCACAAATGGTTACACCAACACTAATAATGGGTATTATAGCCTTACTAATGTTATTTTTTGGATATCAGCAAGGTAACAACCAACATATAGAAGGACTAAAAGTTACATTAGTAATGATAAAGCAAATGATGCCTCTTCTCGTATTGGCATTAGTAATTGCAGGTATGGCACAGGTACTCTCTTCTCAGCAGCAAGAATTCATCGACAAATGGCTTGGTCCAGAATCAGGAATGCGCGGAATACTAATTGCTTCAGCAGCTGGTACACTTACACCCGGAGGCCCAGTAGTTACTGTACCTATACTGGCAGGTCTACTTAGGTCAGGCAGCAGCGTTGGAGTGGCAGTTGCATATTTAACCGGTTGGGGTGCATGGTCACTAGCGCGACTACCTTTAGAAATTGCAATACTAGGATGGAAATTTACCGTAATTAGAGTATTGAGCGTATGTTTACTCCCTCCTCTCGCAGGATTAATTGCCCAAACCTTTTTTGCAAAAACACTTTAAGTAACGCGTTCACAAATTAGACAAAATGAAAGCATACATTATTTGGTTTACTTTAATAGTTGCTTGGAACTTTGGATTCCCCAATATGTCACCATTGTCAGACACCCTAGCTGCAATTATATTATCTGCAATACACACACTAATTAAAAGATACATTCAACGTAATTAATTCAATCAGGAGAACCACATGTATATAATAGCCCCAATAATTACAGTAGTTGGAGCAGTAGCTTACCATTATTTTATTCGAAAAATACCAACGTCTCAAAACCCTTTCAATGCAATATTTGTAATCTACTGTATTGTTGTAGGAATAAGCTTGCTAATTTATCCATTTATTAATAAAAATGTTATCCTTATCAAACAAATCACAAACATCAGCACTAACCACATATACGTAGCCATCTCACTACTACTTCTTGAAACAGGTTTTCTATTAATGTATAGAAATGGATGGAGTATTAGCACTGGGAATCTAACTACTAGTATACTAATAAATCTCTCATTGCTAGCAATAGGTTATCTATACCTAGGAGATAAACTAAGCACAACAAATATAATAGGAATTATCATATGTATTGCGGGAGTAGGAATGATGACATTTAAAGGATAGTCCTATAGATACACCTAGTCTAATAATACTAACAAATTAACTCAAGAAGATAATACAATTATAGAACTAATACCTAGACCTAGACCCAAAACCTTTGTAGATGTTATAGGCTCATTAAAAACTATAATAGCCAACGCCACTGATATTATCATCCCAAGTCTAGATACAGGAAAGATTACACTACCTGCTCCACCCATACTAAACGCAAGTATCAATGCATATACTGCTATTCCAGCTAGCAAACCTGCTAATACTGCATAACGTATACTCTCATAAGACAAATTGAATGACTTACGCTCTACAAAATGCAACAAAACACCTACAAAAGCAAAAACGATTCCTTCAACAATCATATAACTCGGAGCATAAACTTGCTTAGCTCCAACTATCTGCCACACAAAGCTACCAACACCAAATGCAAACAAGCTTACAACTGCTAATACTACAGAAACATTCATAATTCACCTAGTAATAACTTATTGCTTTAGCATACCATACAAATAATTTGTTTTATTCCTAAATAAACAAGTGTTGGCAGACCAATAATTTAACATACAACTCTTCACACAAAACTATCTTTGTGCGATAATTTATACTTATTTATATAAAAACAATAAAAAATAGGAGTCATAACTATTACTACAATAGGTGTACCAACAGAAACTAAAGACAATGAATACAGAGTAGGCTTAACTCCTGGAGCAGCCGAAACCCTCGTCCAGTATGGTCACAAATTAGTTGTACAATCGGAAGCCGGACAAGGGAGTGGATTTTCAAACGATGAATACATTAATGCTGGAGCCACAATAGAGAAAAATGCGTCTGATGTATTTAACAAAGCAGATATAATTATTAAAGTTAAAGAGCCTAATATTACTGAATGTGAGATGCTTAGCGAAAATCAAATAATTTACACGTATCTACATCTTGCATCTGACAAAAAACTCACTAAAGCACTCTTATCAAAAAACGTTATTGCTATAGCATATGAAACAGTAGAAGAATCTGACGGATCACTTCCTCTTTTAACTCCAATGAGTGAAGTAGCTGGAAGGATGTCTGTTCAAATAGCTTCACATTACCTTGAATCAGCACAAGGTGGTCGAGGGAAATTGCTAGGCGGAGTACCCGGAGTACGACCTGCAAACATTTCTATTGTCGGTGGTGGAACCGTAGGTATCAATGCGGCTAAAATAGCTCTTGGCATGGGAGCCAATGTCACAATAATAGATATAAATCCAGCTCGCCTACGCTATCTAGATGATGTCCTACATGGAAATATAAATACTTTAACTGCTAATAGGCATAATATAGCTAACGCTGTACGTTCATCAGATGTAATTATAGGTGCTGTACTTATACCAGGAGCATTGGCACCAAAACTAGTTACAAACCAGATGGTAGCTAGCATGAAATCTGGCTCAGTAATTGTAGACGTAGCAATTGACCAGGGAGGATGTATAGAAACAATTAAGCCTACATCTCACAGTGATCCAATCTATGTAATTGACGGAGTAATACATTATGGAGTTACAAATATACCAGGTGCAGTTCCCAGGACTTCAACCTATGCGCTAACTAACGCCACACTACCAACCATCGTTGACTTAGCTAATAATGATTTAACCAAGTTGCTATCTACCCATAAAGGTCTTGCAAAAGGTGTTAACTTATACAAAGGCAAAATAACCTGCAAGCCAGTAGCTGATACATTTAGTCTGAGTTATACACCCCTCGATAAGCTAATATAATAGAAATACAAACAAATACATACATCACAACTAGATAAAAACAATTTATACCTAAAAATGAAATCAAATGCCGAGTCATCCCATTTATCAAAACGCGCAAGTAGGATATCTGGTTTGGGTGCAATTCATGCACTAAACAAGGCTAAACAACTTGAACAGGAAGGCTATGACATTATACATTTAGAAGCAGGTGAACTAGATCACGATACCCCTCAACACATTATTCAATCAGCAAAAAGATCACTATATGATGGTAAAACACGATACACTTCCACTCAAGGTACACTTACACTACGAGAATCTGTTGCATGTCATATATATTCTAGTAGAAATGTGTCTTGCTCCCCAAGCGATGTAATTATTACTCCAGGAGTAAAGTCTGGAATCTTCTTTACAATACTAGCCATAATTGATCCAGGAGATGAAGTGATAATTCAGGATCCATCGTTTCCTTCATACTCTGCAATTACCTCGCTTGCTGAAGGAAAACCAATAATGTGGTCTCAGTCTTCAGCATCAGGCTATAATTATGATATTGACAAACTCTCATCGTTAATCAACCCAAAAACCAAACTAATTATTCTCAATGATCCAGCTAATCCTACAGGCAATATAATGAAAAAGTCTACCATAGAATCAATTGCAGAACTAGCAATAAAGAACGATTTATGGGTACTAACAGACGAAATATATTCACAATTATATTTTGATGGAGTAGTACCATATTCTATACTATCGGTACCTAGTATGAAAGATCGCACTATCCTTCTAGATGGATTCTCCAAAACATACGCAATGACAGGATGGCGACTTGGATATGGAATATACCCACAAAGATTGATAGAACCTGTATGTTCACTTATGTTGAATAATCACTCATGTATACCTGAATTCATCCAAGATGCAGGAATAGCAGCACTTAATGGTCCCCAACATTTTGTAGAACAACTACGCACAGAACTATCAAATAGAAGAATGTTAGTATGCGAAACAATCACAAAAGCTAGAAACCTATCATGCCATACTCCTTCCGGAGCATTGTATGTAATGATAGACATTTCCAAAACACATTCACCAGAAGCAATAAGTTTTACAGAAGGACTGCTGTCTAGCGGAGTATCCCTTCTGCCTGGCACAATGATAAGTGAGAATTGCACATCACAAGTCAGATTAGCATATACTGTTGCCAAACCAATACTCAGTACTGCTCTACAACGAATTGAATCATTCGTAAACTAAAACACACTTACCAAATAAATTCTTTTACACTGATTTAATAAATGAAAGAAGTATTTCCAACATTTTAGGTGCAATAATTTCGCCTACTCTTAATACCTCCTCAATGGATGTTTCTGCACTACCGCTCAAGTCAGCAACATTTGTAATACCTGACATACCCAAGATCTTCATACCAACATGGCGAGCCACTAAAACTTCAGTAACAGTTGACATACCTACTGCGTCAGCTCCTATAATTTTCAAAAATTTATATTCAGCTGGAGTCTCAAGGTTAGGTCCTCCAATACCAGCATAAATACCTTCACGCACCACTATCCCCAAACCCTTACAGATTGCGTGACAATTATTACGCATATGAGCATCAAAAGCATTACTCATATTAAGAAATCTTGAACCCGATTTTTCATCTAATGTACCATTCAGTGGATTTACTCCAGACATTCCTAGATAGTTTATCTGATCTGCTATCAACATAATATCACCAGCCTCAAAATCATCATTTAGACCACCAGACGCATTAGTAATTATAAGTAGATCTACCCCAAGTAATCGCATAACCTTAATTGGAAAAGAAATATCAGCAGTAGAGTACCCCTCATAATAATGAATTCTTCCTTGCATAACTATTACAGATTTACCTTTAAGTTCACCAATAACAAGTCGACCAGCATGACCTTCAACTGTAGAGACTGGCCATCCTGGTAAAGAATCATACGGAAATATATCGACTGATTTCATAAAATCCGCTATACCCCCAAGACCTGTACCCAACACTACACCAATTTTTGGTCGATATGCAGTTTTATTCTTTATAATTTCTACAACATTTTGATAGCTACTCACAACTATATCTCCTTACTCAAATTGATTTAATAAAGCATTTCACAAAACCATCTAAAAACTCATATATTGCGAACAATATTTAATATCGATGCTACTACATTTAAGCACTAGTGTATACTATTACCATGAAACACGTAGTCATCAAGACAATCTGAATCTATTTAGATCTGCAAAGAGTGTTTTTTATGAACAATACAATCAAGGATGTTATCCAACCCACAAAAGCATTCTACATTCAAACATCAATCTTATATGTAAAAACAGTTGCAATAGCCTTCTCACTAATACTTATTCAATCCGGATGCACTTCTCAGTCATCACAATCATCTCGCAATACAGCCACCATGGACTCACTACAACCACTTGAACAAAATAATTTAATGCCTACAACATCCATTCCGACTGAATCCCCTAACAAAATGAAAACACTCACTCCTACAGCAAAAAACTCTAACTTTAGAGTAACTAATACACCAAAGTCAACCCACACTAATATACAAACTAATAATACATTTAACGGCCTTCCATGTGTCACAAGTCCAAACCTCAATCTGGAGTTTTCCAATTTAGTTGTTGAAAATAAACAGATCAAACACACTGCACCTCCTGGCTCAGTAAATAGCGGGATGCTAAAACGACACGCTTATTTTTTTGTGGGATCTGGGATGCCAGTCACAGCATGGAACGGATACCCACAATCAGTACCGGTCTTTGCCCCAACTGACTCATGGTTAAGACAAGTCCAAGTGTATGAACAATCAGTCATAGGAAATACTGTGCTTGAGTACGAATTAGTACTGGAAGCTAGCTGCAACATCTGGTACAGACTAGGACATCTTGGTCCCGTTTCAGATAAAATTAAGGATTTATCAATAGGCTACAACTACATTACCGAACCGATATTTTTTGAATCTGGAGAAATAATTTCTTACTGGTCAGGAATAAATCCAGGGGGAAATATTGATTTTGGAGTATATAATACATCCACAATTAATACATTTACCAACCAAGACAGATACACAGATGGTCTTAATGATCATCAACTATACGAAGACTGCCCCTTCAACTACTTTGATAAGAAAATTCAACAACAGTTCTATCAGAAATTATCAGAAGAAATAACGTTATTGCCTGTCACAACTACAGAATGTAGAAAGTCCTCCGACCAAGATATTGCTGGGTCCATCTCCGGTGAATGGTTTGAACAAAACAGCATTACACCCACTGTATCAATAGGATCATCACTCCTAGGATCTGCTCGCTTTACAACTAGAGATTTAGAAGTCAGTATAGACCCCGAAAACATAACTTATGTTCATCCATCAAAAGTGACCTCAAATCACTGCTATTATAGTGATAACACAAATATTTACATAGATCTAGATCTTATTGATCCATTAACATTAATTGTTTCTTATGGGGAAGGCACATGCTCTGCTAAAAAGTCAGCTACCAATTTACAGCTAAACAAATAGAGGTAATGACATCAAAATAATTTATTGTAGATTGCGTTAGAGTCTCAATATCTACATCAAGCTATTTCAAGTAAGTCCTTCTTCTTCATAGAACTATTTATAAGAATAGATCCTAAAGTTCCAGTAACTAAACATACTACCCAAAGTGGTCGTGTTGTCGCTCCTTCTGATTCCATTAAAATCCCAGCTAGAAATAATCCTATGGACGGACCCAAACCATACAAACTTGCTAAATACAAAGATTGACCAGAGGCTCGCAATGATTCAGATACAATATTATCTACATATATTACTCCGACAGACAATAAAGCACTCATAGCGACACCATGTAAAACTTGTACGGGGAATGCTATATATGGGTCAGTAACATAAATATTAAAAATCCATCTAATTGGAAGGACTGATACACCAATAACAAAAACATTACGAATCCCCCATCGAGCAATAAACCATTCAGCAAACCTCATTAATGGTATCTCCGGCAATGCAGTTAATGCTACAGCAGCTCCCACTATCCATGCAGCAGAATTGATTTCATCCATATAAATAGCTAAATACTGATCAGATGCACCTAAGGTAATTCCTATAAAAATAATACCAATTAAAAATACTCGAAGATCACTATTTTTAATCACTAATCCAGCTCCTTGCATAATATCTACATCGCTATATACCCTCCTTTCAGGTAACATAAATGACATAAATCCAAGTATGAGACAACATCCAGAAAAAATATAAATGGCTATGTCTAAATCGCCTTCAAACAGTAAGGCTCCCGAAGCAAAAGTAGCAACAATATATCCCGCTGATCCCCATAAACGCATCCTGCCAAATTCCTCTTTTTTGCCATCCTCTTCCAAATAGGATAAAGCAAGTGCAGCAACATTTGCATGTAGTGGTGCTCTCATAATAGAGTAACCAATTACCACTAAAACCAAGTAGTTAAAATTATCTACAATCAAGTACCCCAAAATGATAACAGCTGTTGAGAAGCAGCTAATAGTTATCAGGCGCTTAGTCAACATATACCTATCGCTGACTATGCCCCACAATGGTTGAGCAACAAAACCAACAAATGATATAAGACCCACCAGGAATCCGGCCTGCAAATTACTAAACCCATTCCTCAAAAAGAACATAGCAACATACGGGGCAAGAAATCCAACTCCTATAAATTTGACAATATAAAATAATGTAAACCAAATTCTCATAATATTCCAACCAATACATACTGCTACATAGCTGTCAGGCACATATCAAATTGCACAAATTCTGACAACAAGGAACTACAAAACAAAAAAATTACATCTTTATAATATTTGTGAAAGAAACAATTTAGTCCTATCGTTCTGGGGATCAGTAAATATTTGTTCAGGGGTACCATGCTCAACTACCAACCCATCATCAAAAAAAACCATCCTATCACACACCTCTCGAGCAAAACCCATCTCATGAGTAACCACCAACATTGTCATACCACTATCTGCCAACTCAGTCATTACATCAAGCACTTCTTTGATCATTTCAGGATCTAAAGCTGAAGTAGGTTCATCAAACAGCATAATCTTTGGTCTCATAGCTAAAGCGCGAGCAATAGCCACTCTTTGTTGTTGTCCACCAGACAACTGATCAGGAAACTTGTCAGCCTGCTCTGGAATACCCACTCTATTAAGCAAACCAACAGCTATATCATAAGCAATATCTTTAGATAGCCTTTTCACCTGAATTGGAGATAGTGTAATATTGTCAATAACAGACAAGTGCGGAAAAAGGTTAAAAGACTGAAATACCATTCCTATTTCACTTCGTACTGATGCCATATCCTTATGGTCTTCATTAATAACGACCCCATCAACTACAATTTCTCCTCTTTCGTAAGTTTCCAACATATTAATTAACCTAATAAATGTCGACTTTCCAGATCCTGACGGACCAAAAACTACTAACTTTTCTCCTTTTAGTACCTCTATATTTATACCACGCAGAGCATGAAAATCACCAAACCACTTATGAACATCTTTTGCAATAATAATTGGATTTAAATCATCTATTTTGGACATACTAATCCTTACTCGCAGCTAAAGGATCAAAAAAATCAATAACTCCAGCATTGATATCGTCATCAGTGCTACCAGAGTCATCATCAATTATTTCTGAAAGGTCTACTTCAAGCCAATCACTATCACAATTTTCCTCATCACTAATAGATAAATCTCCATCCATTAATCTAACCTCTCGAGAATTTATATTTTTATTTTTCATTAGAAGCCTCAAGCATTAACATATATTTAAATTTAGTTAGTTAATAAATTACATAACATATCAACCTAACGAATATTTCCTTAATCTTGAATAACCCAAAAAGGAACAAACAGCTATAAGTACAATATTTGTCGGTATGTTTTGTAATTCACCACGCTGCAAATGATACAAAGCAGCTCCAAGCATCAGTAAAGCAAGACCAAACGCAGCTAAAGGAGTTAGTCTTGCTTGAATCTTAAGCAACCCTGGTACTATTAAACCAATACCACCTAAAATTTCTGCAGCGCCTGAAAAGTAATGTAACTCTGTAGACAATTCATACATCCAACCCATTGCATCAGGTAAATTTATAGGAATATTAAAGTGCATATACCCAATTCCGACAAAATAAACACCTAATACAATCTGTAATACCCATAATAAAATATTCACAATAAAGACTTTCCTCCTCAAAATAAAACATACACTCATCCATTTACATAATATACAATCTTACCATTAATAAATGGTGACTATTAGATAAATCACATGTTTTTATTTATATTTTGTTATTATTTTATTAAATCACTCAAAACATCTATCCATCTATCGTCGTCATTCATGCATGGTATTAAATCGCACCGTTCACCACCATTTTCTAAAAATATCTCCTTTCCAGCAATAGCTATCTCTTCTAAAGTTTCTAAATTATCAGAGACAAAAGCCGGGCACACTATAGCTAATCGCTTTATTCCAGATTCAGCTAACCTTTTGATTTCAAGGTCTGTAAATGGTTCAAGCCATGGATCGGACAACAAACGGGATTGAAAACTTACACTATACATAGATTCTTTCAAATGCAATTTTTTTGCAACCAATCTAGTTGTCTCATAAACTTGATGCCTGTAGCAATAGTTATGCGCTACAGATACAACGTTACAACAATCCTTATGAGAATAACAATGCTTTCCAGTAGGATCACATTTTCTCAAATGTCTAATAGGCAATCCATGATAGCTAAACAACAAATGTTCATAATTATTACTCCAGGAAAATTCTATACTGGAAGATAAATCATTAATATACTTTTCATTACTATAAAAAGGTTTTTCAATATGTATTTTCACATCCCAATCAATTTCATTTATAACCTCATTAACCCTATCAGATACTGTCTTTGTAGTTGACATAGCATAATGAGGGTACAAAGGAACCACATGCAAAGCATCCACATCATTATGCGTCATTCTTATAGTCTGAATAGTACTACTTATAGATGGATCTCCATATCTCATAGACATATATATAGGAATAGTACTAATATCACGCATCTTATTTAGCATATCACCACTAATGCTAATCAATGGCGATCCATCTTCTGTCCATATGGATTTATAAGCTTCTGAAGTACGTTTAGGCCTAAATCTTAGGATAATGCACTTTACCAGCAACCATCTTATTATTTTGGGATAATCTAAAACATATTTATCCATCAAAAACTCATCTAAATATTCCCTAACACTCTTAACATCGTAATTTCTTGGAGACCCCAAATTTATCAGCAATGCAACTTTTTTCACTATCAACAATCCTCCAAAATTAGTTCACATAGATATATAAATTATAAAACTATATGTTAAATATACCAACCATTTAGAATATTACACTATAATAATTCACAACTTTCAAAATAGATTTCACATGAAACCAACACTAACTATCCTGCCACAGTCATACAAAATAAGCAGACTAAGTCCAAACCAACAAATACCATTTCACTTACTAGACCATAGCCTAATGTCAATAACGCGGTCTAAAAATGAAATATCAATTATTTGCAAATCGTCAATACCCATTATTTCTGAAAAATCTAGTAGTAACTGGGCCTGTATCGAAATAGAAGGTCCATTAGATCTATCTTTGATCGGTGTCCTGTCCAAGATATTAAATATAATTGCAAATGAGCAAGTCAGTATACTAACTACTTCGACATACAATACAGACTACATATTTGTAAAATCTAAGGAGCTTCCAAAAGTCAAACTATCACTACTTGAATCAGGATACACATTCAAGTAAATACTAGCCCCTATGAACCAGGGCTACAGTATTTAACTTGCGTTTGCAATACCCTATCAATCTCTTCAGGCTCTAACAATACTATAACGCTAGAATTAATTATACGAGTACTATTACTAAATAAAGACAATGAAGTAACAGATATATTATCTGCATGTCAGCAATCATATAAAAATCATTTTCTCCAAAAGCAAAATAATATGACTCTAAAGTACCACCAAGCTCACTAACAGGATTAACCACTGCTTTCCTTCTCTTAGCTCCACCGTCCTTCAACAAACCAGTCAACCCTTCATTTGTATACGAACCCTAAATCATATATTTAGCCATTGTATTCCTCTTGAGCAATTAAATTATTACATATAAGTATGATTATATGTAATAATTTTGGTAACTATAGTCACATATATGCTAATATCAATATTTACTATATAATTCGCCTAACACTGTATGTAATACAATAAAATATTCAATAAAATCTAAGTAAACAAAAATAAAATGGGCAAGATTATTTACGGAGACAATCTCCCAATACTACAACAATGGCAAGAAAAAACCATTGACCTCATATATATAGACCCACCTTTTAACACTGGTAAGCGGCAAGAAAAGCATACTACAAAAACATCAATTGATCCAAAAAAAGGTGATAGGACAGGCTTTAAAGGAAAAAGATATAAAACGGTTCATATAGAGACAACTGGCTACAACGATAAGTTTGATAATTTCATTGATTTCATATCTTCTCGCGCAAATGAAGCCTACAGAATACTCAAAGACAATGGTTCATTATTTTTCCATATAGATTACCGCGAAGCGCATTACTGCAAAGTATTATTAGACGAGATATTTGGCAGGAACTCATTTATCAATGAAATTATATGGGCATACGACTATGGAGGCCGCACCAAATCAAGATGGCCTGCAAAACATGATACTATCTTATGGTATGCTAAAAACCATAAATCCTACACTTTTAATTATGAAGAAATGGATCGCATACCATATATGGCACCAGGTCTAGTAGGCACTAAAAAAGCAAATAAAGGAAAAACCCCTACTGATATTTGGTGGCACACAATTGTTAGCCCTACTGGTAAAGAAAAAACAGGATACGCTACTCAGAAACCACTAGGAATAATTAAAAGAATTATTAAAATACACTCCAACCCCAATGATACAGTAATGGACTTCTTTGCCGGAAGTGGAACTACTGGAGAAGCATCTGCCTTATTAAATAGAAACTATATACTAATAGATAACAATCCAGAAGCCTTATTGATTATGAAAAAACGACTTCAAGACTATAGCCCCACAATAATAAACAGTAAAGATGCAGATACTCTTTCATCAATCAGATAAAACATCATATAAATACACTGAAATAGTTGTAATTTAAATTTTTGAGTGCATATATGCTATAGCAATAAGTAGAGCTTGAAATGGTAGCCTTAACCAAGCAAGAAATGCAGTAATACCTAACGCCTCCCCGTTGGTACTAGCCAAATAGATATTAGCAGGAAATACTGCTAGCAACAACAAAATCAAACCCAAACCAGCATACTTCCTTAATTTCCTAACTAATAACATAATACCAAATAGTACTTCAAAAACACCACTAATATAAACTAATTCCAAATGATATGGGATATATGGAGGCATAATCCTTATGTACCATTCCGGACTCACAAAATGATCGATCCCAATTCTCACATAAAAAACCGTCATTACAATTATACTAGAACGTTTCAGATATTTAATAATCATAAGATATAATACTCCAACAATGAGACGATACATATTATAGACTAAGACAAAACATTCCTTTACTATAAACTATGAAACGAATATACGATCAGCAAATTGAGCAGTTCGCAAAAAACATACCTTTTGTAGATACGTCCGATGTATTTAAAGCCAGACGTCAAATAAATAAGATCAACGAAACACTAAGCCAATATGCTAATGAGAGACCAGCACGAGATTCAGTACAAGAAATTGATTTGCAAATACCAAGTAAATTTGACGGTCACACAATTAAGATTCGTTTATATAAACCCAATAATGCACCTAATAATTCCCCGGTATATTTAAACTTTCATGGAGGTGGTTTTATACTTGGAAGTCTAGATTCTGATCATGCCCGCACGCTTGCAATATCCCATCAATGCAACATCATTGGGGTAACAGTAGACTATAGATTAGCACCAGAACATCCGTATCCATCGTCATTACAAGATTGCTACAGCGCTTTATTATGGTTATCAGACGAAGCTAGCAACTTAGATATTGACAGCACAAAAATTATAGTAGGAGGACCAAGCGCAGGTGGAAACCTTGCATCTGCAGTTTGTCTATTTTCAAGAGACAACAATGGTCCATCAATTTTATATCAAATATTAAATTATCCTGTACTAGATGAAACAACAAGTACAGTTTCAATGAAAAATTCAAATGACACATACATAATAACAAAACAAAATGTAATTGATATGTGGCAGTATTATTTAGGCTGCCCTACAGATGAAGTAGAGTATTACGCTGCTCCATTCAGGGCACACGATGTATCTAATCTGCCACCCGCATACATTATGACTTGCGAACATGATCCACTTAGAGATGAAGGGATAATATATGCTTTAAACTTAATGAACTCAGGCGTTCCGGTTGAACTCCGCAATTACCCAGGCACTGTACACGGATTCGATTACATTATACCTTCCAACATTTCTAATTCAGCCATCAAACATGAAATATCAATAATTAAAAACGTACTACAAAATACTAACTGATCAAAACTATCGCCCAACTACTACAAAATTCTGCAAGCCATTGTTAAGTCTCTCGTCATACTGCACTTCATCAACAATAATATGATTAACTTTAGAGCCAGGAGGACCAGATTTGACAGCTGCCAAAAATACATCTAAATCGTGTTCACTTCCGCCAGCAACGATATTCACTCTACCATCCCTTAGATTCTTAACCCAACCAATCAATCCCCTACTATTTGCACAACCTAATACAAACGCCCTAAACCCTACTCCCTGAACCTTTCCATTGATTAATATACTAACAATCTTCATAATTGGCATACTTTAAACATAGAGCCTTTACAATAGCACATCCCTCCACAACATCCACAACACTAAAATCCGCTACTGTATCAACTTCACATGTATCGCTAACTAATATAGTTGTCATACCTAAATCCGAAGCAGTTTCAAGATTGCGTTCTTGATCATCCAAAAAAATACATTCATCAGGCGAAGCATTTATGTGTCTAAATAAAGCTTGATAAGCTTCAATAGCAGGCTTCGGAACAAAATTTGTTGCGTAAACATCAACAATTACAGAAAAAAACTTTTCTATCCCTAATGCCCTAATAACCTTAGTAGCATGATTCTTATCAGAATTAGTAAATAATGCCTTTCCTAACGGTAACGCTTCGATACAGGCTTCAAGAGTTTCATTTACTCCAATAAATCGTTCATATTCAACGTCGTGAACATAACTAACATATTCATCAGTATTAAAATCTTCATAATCATTTTGAAGTCCGGCTAAACAAGTGCCATACATCTGAAAGTATTTATCTCTTACACTCTCTACCTCTCCCTCACTAATACCAACAATATCTACTAAATATCGGTGTATCCGATCTCTTACAGAAAACCACAATCCACATGAAGAAGAGTATAAAGTGTCATCAACATCAAAGATCACCCATCTGTATTTATTCACTTTAGTCATTTGACCTCACATATATTTTACTCAACAATATTTTCTCATCCTCGCTTTTACCATCTATACTCAATCGCTTCCCATCATCATCTGAGTACATACCAGTATACACTTCGTATTCACCACTCTGAAGATCTATTGGTAGATATACACCATGTCTATCAAGGACCATTTCTCCAGCGGACCAGCTACTAGTAGGCATAACACCTCCCATTGGATAGCTATCGTGCTGAGCCACTGGTGGCAAGTTAGAAGAACTAGAGACGTGCACAAACACTTTGTACATATCGCTGGTAATGTCAACTGTATACCAATTTAAACTAACTACCACTACTTCACCAGGATTAAATTCTTTACTGTTAAGACCGTATGAATCTAATATAAAATTGTCCATTTTTACACCTAAATACTCAAAATCGCTAATATCATCAACATAAAACTCTATCAATCTAACCTGACCATACCACGTCTCAGAGTACTTAAAAGCATTAGAATTCAACCACGTTTCAATAACTCCTGAAGCATCTGTCTGTTCATCCCCCCAATAAACAGCCTTAATTCGAGTGTATTTATCTGCTAGCATTTCTAATCGTCTAATTTCATTTGTAGTTTCTAATGGTCTACTATTAGCTACTGGTACAAATTCAACCATCCCCTTGTCATAATAATTAATAACTTCCATCTGATTAGGAGCGTTCACAATAACAACGTCCTTATCTCTATTTAATGCCTCTAAATCATATACTAGAGTCCGATAATCATCCCTGCTATATTTATCATTAAAATATAAGTTTACTAAAGACAAGTATTTGTAAGAAATTACAATCACACAGAATATCAACCCCAACACCTTAAAAACATAACTATGTGAATTAACCATAATTGCTAAACCAACTCCTCCTGCAATAACTACTGCAGGAACAGAAATAATAAAAAATTTCTCGAAAGCTTCAGTTCCAAGCCCTGATCCAAGAATGATTAACACAGGAACAAGAAACCACAATTCAATTACATCTACCTTCCTTGATTTAACAAAAATGAATACAGTAAACAAATAACACACTAAGCCAATATAAACATCATCTAACAAGACTGTTTGACCAAGTACAAGCCATTTCCAAGTAGTTAAAATATTCCAAATAGTCCACGGGTCTAACGCCTTAGTTGCAGGCCAACTAATTAAATGATTCACACCAATACTAAGCCAAGGGAGATAGCATAAAAAAATAATTATATGACTAATGAACCAGGCTTTTATAGGAACATGAACATTGTTCCTGATACGATTTATAAACATCCGTAACAAAAACGCGAAATTCACAACAAATGTAATAAGAGCAAATACATAGTGAGTATATAATCCAATTACACTACATATCACATACCCAGCATACACCAACGATTTTATTCTAGCTTCACTAATAATACGTATATAAAAATATACACAAGCAACAGACATAGTCACACACAAGCTATACATTCTTGCTTCCTGTGAATAATAAACCAACGCTGGATGAAGGGATGCTAGAACAAAACAAATAATTGCAGCAAGATCTCCATACATCTTCCTTACAATCACCCCAATCAAACACACACATACAACCCCCAGTAAAGCAGAAATACTTCGCAACCCAAATTCAGTAGTACCCAAATATCTAGACCATAAATTTAATACAACATAATAACCAGGAGGATGAACATCATTTCTAGAGGCCTGAGCAATCTCACTAAATGACCTGGTAGTCATCCTAGCCGAATTTCCCTCGTCATACCACAACGACTGAGAATCAATCATTGTAAACCTGCAAAATGTAGCGAGTACTACTAATAAGACAAAAACGATCAAAGAAAAATTATACCTACCACTACTGTTAATCAATTTGTCTCTCCGCTTATGTATTCCTTAACAGTATAATAAACAGGCATAAGATCAAAGTCTGGACTAGCCATTCTAAAATAATACCAACTCTGATCAATCTCAGAATAATATGCTCGCTTAAAATACCAAAAATTTGCAAGGGTTATCCATGGCCACTCTTTTTTCATACGTTCGTATCCAATAGGCACCCACTCTGCCTGTTCTTCCAAGGTAACACGACCGTAATATGGATACAAGTCACCATCTTCCGGTAATGCATTCCAGTTCATTTCACTAATCCATATAGGCTTATTGGAGTCAGCATTTACAACCATAATATCTCTTATATAAAGGTGTCGGGAAAAATTAACTGCGTCTGGAAGCACTCTACGATCAGTAGGACCAGACCACATCCCATAACCCTGCACTGACATAATATCAAAGCACCCAGCAGCACCTGCATCATACATCCTTACCAAAAATATAAACTCGTTCAAATTTTTCTTAGTCAAGGACACAGTTGGGGCCAATGCTGGAGCCACAATCATTGAATTTGGATTAGCTCTTTTTGCTGCCGAATAAGCTAGACACAATAATTTAGTAAACTGCTCTGGATCAACAGGTTGTTCTCCCCATTCAGGATATATGTTAGGCTCATTCCATATCTGAAAATATTTAATCCTTCCATAGTATCTATCAACAACGTTATACACGAAATCAGCATAGTCATTAAAGTCCACTGGTGGAGCAAATGTACCTTTAACTCCATCTTCTCTAGACCACTCAGGTGGAGCAGACAATCTTGCTATTATTTCTACATCATATAGCTCTGATAAACTCACAATATGGTCATATTTACTCCAAGAGCTTACAACTAGTTTGTTTCGCTTATCCAAAAATTCTCCTTTATTATGAATCTCTATATCAGCCCATGGAAACTCTTGTCTAACATACTTAAATCCAGCTTCAGAAATAATCTTGAATTGCCTGTCTCTTTTATCAGGATCAACTTCTTGCTCTAAAAATGTGTTTATTCCAAAACGGTTTCCCATAGGCTCACTAGAGCCAACATAAATTCCGACATCAGGCCTATCCCTCAAGTAACCACCTACAATCTGACCAACAGCTCTAACCTGCGACACAAAATGTCGCTCACCAGTCAAGTCAAAAATCAAGCTATCTGTGTATCTTAGTTTCCCATCTACAAAGTGTCTATATCCATATACTAAAACTACCAACAGAAATATCAAGTAGGACTTTTTAAACATTGTCTTTAGAAACAATAACATAATATTAGATATATAAACCTAAGGTTCCAGACGTACAATTTCCCATGTCCCATCGGGGACTTTTTTATACACAAATCGATCATGCAATCTATCGGTCCGCCCCTGCCAAAATTCCATTCGATAGGGTTTAATTAAAATTCCACCCCAGTACACAGGCCTATCTAGAGGATTGTTTTTTCTTTGATGCAGAACGGTGTTATACCTATCTTCAAGTTCAGATCGTGACTTTACCACACTGCTTTGGTCTGAAATAATTGCACTAATCTGGGATCCCCTGGGTCGGGTACGAAAGTATTGATCAGACTCTTTTGAGGATATTTTTGACGCATTACCACGAATTCTTACCTGTCTATCTAACGCTTCCCAATAAAACATAGCCTCAACATATCCATTACATTCTATATTCCTACTTTTCTCACTGTTATAGTTTGTATAAAATATAAAACCTCTAGAATCCACGCTCTTAAGTAGTACCATTCTAACCGAAGGCTTACCTCTATGATCGGAAGTCGCCAATCCCATTGCACTCAATTTATGTCCATCTACATTGAAGCTATCATTTTGCCACAAAATAAATTGCTCTATAGGATCTGCACACAAAGAATTTTTTACAATTCCACCCATAAGTAAACCACCTTACATCTAAAATCTTCCGAGCACAACATGCACGCTACAATACTATGTCTTATTTTTCTAAAAATTCTTTAAGGTTGTCTATCATGTTTGATGACATCAATTTATTGGATTTGTCCTGTATAAATTTAGCATACTCATCAATTAATATCTTGCCAGGCTTTCTGAAATCGTAACCTTCAGGATGATCCCTAAAGTACTCGCGATGTACACGAGTCCATACTAACCTACCATCAGTATCAATATTAACTTTAGATACACCCAAAGATACAGCCCTGCTAAATTCTTTGTCATCAACACCACGAGCTGATTCATCAAGATTTCCCCCTGCATTATTTATCCGATCTACTTCTGATTTTGGAACAGAACTAGAACCATGCATGACAAGTGGGTATTCCGGTAGTAACTCCTGGATAGCTTTAATCCTATCAAAATGCAATCCTTGGCCACCTGTAAACTTATATGCACCATGACTAGTACCAATAGCAACAGCAAGACTATCGCACCCAGTCATTGACACAAATTCACTAGCTTCCTTTGGGTCAGTAAGCATTGCATGTTTTTCATCAATTTCAATATGTTCTTCCACACCACCTAGTAAACCCAATTCAGCCTCAACACTAATACCATTTTCATGAGCTTTTTTTACAACCCTTTTTGTAATCTTTACATTTTCTTCAAACGGTTCATGCGATGCATCAATCATTACAGAACTATAAAAACCTGACTCTATACACTCATAACACGTTTCTTCGTCACCATGATCGAGGTGTACTCCAAATATATTCTCAGGAAACATATCTGAAGCAGCCCTAATTATATTCTCCAACATCTTAACTCCAGCATATGATCTTGCGCCTCTAGAAATTTGCACTATAAAAGGTGCTTTAGCTAAATTGTTTCCTAAGAAAAGGCCAATTGCCTGCTCCATATTATTGACATTATATGCACCTAAAGCATATTTGCGATGCGCATGCATAAACAATTGTTTAGTAGTAACTATCAAAATAATCCTCCATAGACAAACAACAATACTTACTTAGACATTTTTAAGTCAGCAATATTGTCCGCAATTTTTTTGTAATCATTAAATATTGCACTTCCAGCAACTGCAATGTTAGCACCTGCGTTTATCACATCTTCAACATTAGAATTCTTTATACCACCATCTACCTCAAGCTGTACTTCTAAATCCATTTCATCAAGCATACCTCTAATGATTTGTATTCTATTTAACATTTCAGGAATAAATGACTGACCTCCAAAACCTGGATTTACAGACATAACTAATACCAAGTCAACTATTGTAAATAAATCGCCAATTTCATTAATATGTGTGTCTGGTTTTAGTGTGATACCAGGACTTACACCGGAACTTCTGATTTTCTTAATTGTCGCTTTTGGATCACCAATACTTTCAACATGAACAGTGATAATATCTGCTCCAGCATCAACAAAATCATCAATATACTTATCTGGATGTTCAATCATAAGATGAACATCCATTACACCATCATATTTCATAATAATTGGCTTTAATGATTTGGAGACAGCAGGACCTATACTTATGTTATCAACAAAATTCCCGTCCATAATATCAATATGAACATATTTACAACCACATTTTAAACAAGTTTCTACTTGTTCTCCTAATCGTGAAAAATCAGCAGACAATATAGATGGAGCTAAATGATAATTTCTCATACCTACATCATCTCCTCAACCGTACTAACAACATTGGTCACTGTTAATCCAAGCATCTCGTACACCTGCTCTGCAGGAGCAGACGCTCCATATCTATCAATTGCAATAATCCTACCCTGATCACCAACAAACCTGTGCCACCCCATGCTTACACCTGCTTCAATCGCAACCCTTCTTACTGCTTCTGCATTCAGTACACTATTCTTATATTGCTCATTCTGTTTATCAAACAAATCAAAACTCGGAAAAGATACAACGCGCACATCAATTCCTTTACCCTCTAATATAGTAGCAGCTTCCAATGCTATATGCACTTCAGAACCACTCCCCATAATAATAACTTCTGGATCCTCTTTACTGTCTCTAATAACATATGCTCCCTTATTAACATCATATGTATTCTGTAGACCCTTGTAACACTTACTATTCAACACCTTCAACTTTTGTCTTGTCAAAAGTAAGGCAGTCGGACCATTAGTATTCTCTAGTGCCACCTTCCACGCCTCTTTAGTTTCCATAGCGTCAGCTGGCCGAATTACTGTCAATCCTGGAATTGTCCTTAGGGACATCAGATGTTCTACGGGCTGATGAGTTGGACCATCCTCGCCTACACCAATTGAATCATGTGTAAACACATACACAACCTGTATCCCCATCATTGCAGCTAGTCTTATTGCAGGTCTCATATAGTCTGAAAAAACTAAAAAAGTCCCCCCATACGGAATAATACCGCCATGTAAAGACAATCCATTCATAATAGAACCCATAGCATGTTCCCTGACACCATAATTTACATATGATCCTCCAAAATTATCAGGATCAAACACTTCCTGACCTTCAACAAATGTATTGTTGGACCCTGTCAAATCAGCCGATCCTCCAATCATATTAGGCATAGATGGTACTATTGCCTCCAGCACCTTTCCTGAAGCAGCTCTAGTTGCAATAGATTCAATCTCCAGGAAACCACTAGAAACATCATCAAAACTAATTAAAAAATCATTATCCAAACTCCTTCTTAATTCAGATGCATCCTCTGGATAATCCTGTTCGTACTCACTAAGCATTATCTTCCATTTCTTATTTGACTCTGATCCCCGACTAGCCGCTTCTTGTAATGGAACAATTGATTCCAAATCGATGTAAAATTTCTCGCTATCAGGTAAACCAAGACTGTTCTTAGTTAATCTAACTTCTTCAACACCCAAAGGTTCTCCATGCGCTTTAGATTTACCGGACCTATTAGGACTACCATAGCCTATTACTGTTTTACACGAAATCAATGAGGGTTTTCCATCATTTTTCTGAGAATCTCTTATAGATGCAATTACACTCTTAGTAGAATGTCCGTCAGCCTCAGCTGTGTGCCAACCATAAGACCTGAACCTATTGAGAACATCATCACTTGTTGATATATCAGTACTTCCATCAATAGTAATGCTATTATTATCCCAGAGTACAATTAATCGACCTAATCTATTGTGTCCAGCAAACGAACATGCCTCATGAGAAATACCTTCCATCAAACATCCATCACCAGCAATTACATACGTATAGTGATCAAACAAATTATATTCAGGTTTATTAAATCTAGCAGCCAACCATCTTTCAGCCATAGCCATCCCCACTGCATTTGCAAGCCCCTGACCAAGTGGTCCAGTTGTAGTATCAACTCCTGGAGTATGGCCAAATTCAGGATGTCCTGGAGTTATACTTTTCAACTGCCTAAAATTCTTTATAGAATTAATATCAATATCATATCCACTCAAATGAAGCAAAGCATACAATAACATACTACCATGACCTGCCGACAACACAAACCTATCTCGGTTATACCAATTTGGATCTAATGGATCAAAGCTCATAACATTTGACCATAAAGCTACTGCAGCATCAGCCATACCCATAGGCAATCCTGGGTGTCCAGAATTTGCTTCTTGTACTGCATCCATAGACAAACCACGCACAATATTTGCGCATCGCTTCATTAAATTATCATCTATATTATTTTCCATTAAATCCTCCATTGCACTATGTTGCAGTACGTAATTACAAAATATTTGCACTTTATTCTATGATAATAATACAGTAACCAAATCAATTATATCCCACAATTAATAGCCTACATACTGTAGTTTTCCAGGATTATTACGCCAATCATATTGCACCTTTACGTGTGTATCCAAATTAACACGCTTATCCATCATCTTTTCAATGTTCAATCTAGATGTTATTCCAATTCTTTTTATCATATTACCATTCTTACCAATCACAATAGACTTATGTCTGTCATTTTCAACTATTAATACTGCTTCTATATTAACATAGCCATCTTTTTCATCAAATGCTTCCACGATCACAGCAACACCATGCGGGATTTCATCTCTCAAATACTTCAATGATGCTTCTCGCATAAGCTCACTTGCCATTTTCCTTGCACTCATATCAGTAATTTCGTCATCATTATAAAACTTGCTTCCATTAGGTAATAAGTCCAATATTTGTTCAACAAGTTTATCAAGATTAAGCTGCTTCAAACCAGAAACTAACATCCATTTGGCAGATGGACACAAATCCCTATACAAATCTGTATTACTAATTACATGCTTTGGATTAAGTAAATCCATTTTGTTCATGGCTATCACAATTTTATTTGTATAGTTACTTTTTAATATAAGTTCTATCACCTGCCTATCCTTTTCGCGGGGAGATTTACTAACATCAACAATCCACAACACTACATCCGATTCGGAAATTCTAGACATAGCATCACTCATAATCTTTTTGTCTAATAAATGTCTTGGTTTACTAATACCAGGAGTGTCAATCAACAGCATCTGATTTTCACCTAATGTCAAGATTCCGATCTGAGCTTCTCTCGTTGTTTGTGCTTTTTCCGATACTATTGCTACCTTTTCACCTAACAGAGAATTGATTAATGTAGACTTTCCAACATTAGGTACTCCTACTACAGCCACTAGACCTGTCTTACACATAATCTATTTAACTTCCAGTAATTTAAGATAAACCAACCACATAATAACCTCTACCAATCAATTTAGTAGACTTATAGCATCCACTAAGCAATCCCTATTTAAGTTACCTTCCACTACAAATAGTGGTAGTTGTTCATTGAATTTATACATATCAGCATTACTTTCATTGTATCCATTGGCAATCAACAATGCATCAACTTTTTCCCAAGATTCATTAACTCTATCCTTACAACAAATCACTAGAGGTATACTTAAATCAATATCCCGAAGCCAGACAGATATCGAAAGGTTCTCTTCACTAATACCATGCACTTCTGATCTAGGATAAGTAATACCCTTATCTAAAATAAATCTTATAGCCTCGTCACCAGAGTACACCTTACCATAATCTGTAACAACTTCTGATGGAAACATATGAGAATCAGAACCGTACAAAGTAAATCCATATTTTATATCCTGACATTTTGAAGTAAGAACATCAATTTCTTCGTATTTACTTTTGAAAACCGTAAATCCATATGCTAGAAATACATACCCCTTACACCTAAGAAGGACACAGTCTCTCATTTTCTCAAACCAAACTCTGGTAGTAAAGCCGATTCCCATACTAGGTTTCTATACTATTCAGTATCCCATTTTATCCAAAGTCTCAAGGGTAAACCTAACAGACTCAACTGACTTATCAAACATTGATTTCTCACTATCATCTAAGTCCACTTCAATAACTCTTTCAAGACCATTTTCTCCCAAGACAGTGGGCACACCAATAAACATGTTCTCCAAACCATATTCACCCTGCAATAACGCAGTAACTGGTAATACTCTCTTTTGGTCTTTCAGTATAGACTCAACCATTTCTGCTACGCTAGCAGCAGGTGCATAATAGGCTGATCCATCTTCCAACAATCCTACAATTTCACCTCCTCCCTTCCTTGTCCTCTCTACAATGCCATCAATTATATCTTTATCTAACAATTGATCCATAGGAACGCCACCTATAGATGTATGCCGTGTAAGAGGAACCATATCGTCACCATGGCCACCAAGAACCATAGCCTGAACATCTCGTACGGAAACACCAAGAGCCTCAGCCACGAAATACCTATACCTAGCTGTATCCAATACTCCAGCCTGTCCAATTACACGATTTCGCGGGAAACCACTAATTTTATGACCTAAATAAACAATTGCATCTAAAGGATTTGTAACATATATTAAAATCGAGTCAGGAGACCTACTAACAATCTCTTCAGTTACTTTCTTAGTAATATCAGCATTTGTGCTAATCAAATCCTCACGAGTCATGCCGGGTCTTCTAGGTATTCCCGCAGTAATAACAACCACATCAGAATTGATTGTGTCACTATAATCTGATCCACCGATCACTTTAACACTCGATCCGTGCACTGGTGTTGACTCAGCCATATCCAAAGCTTTACCTTTTGTCTTGCTTTTCAAGCTCTCTATATCTACTAGAACTACATCTGCCAACTCTTTACAAATAAGTATATGTCCTAAAGTGGAACCCACAAAACCACTACCTACTACAGAAACCTTCTTTCTAGCCATAATAACTCCTTAATTTGTACTATTCCATTAATTTTTACCAATCAAAAACACATTTATTCCGTCAAACTATCTTCCAGAGATTTCATTTCACTAAAAGCTTTAATAGCTACTCGCACCATACCTTCATCTGGTTCTCTTGTGGTCAGCCTTTGCAACAATAAACTTGGTTTCATCAATACTCTAATGATATACAAATGCTGATTCCTAGCGGTGAATCTGATGTATTCATATGCTATTGAAGCAAGAAAAGGCACTAAAGCTAATCGAGTAATAATTCTGCTAGTTAACGACATAGGTCCTAGAAGCGCAAAAATAACCACACTAAAAACTACAACAATCAGCAAAAATCCAGTACCACATCTAGGATGTTCACAAGAATATTTTGCAACATTTTCAACAGTAAGATCTACATTATCTTCATATGCATTAATAGTCTTATGTTCTGCTCCATGATAACCATAAACTCTTCGAATATCTGGCAACAACCCAATAATCGAGACGTATCCGATCAAAATGCATAATCTTACAAATCCTTCAATAATGTTAATTCCCAAACCAGTCAATTCACCCAAATTAGATCCGATTTGCGCAATCAAAGTTGGTAAAACAAAAAATATACTTAGACCAATTCCCACAGAAAACACAATAGACCAGACATCTATCGGGGCATCATAACTAGCTTCTTCTCCCTCAGCTATAGATGCAGAATACATAAGACTTCTAACACCCAACCCAAAAGCATCAACAAGTCCTACAACCCCTCTTAACAATGGTATTTCAGACATTTTCTTAGAAAAACTATTTACAAGCTTCTGTCTATAGACAATGATCTCATCATCAGAATTTCTAACTGCAATTGCCATCGCTCTTTTTCCACGCATCATCACACCTTCAATAACAGCTTGACCACCATACAATCTTGAACTATTCAATATCATTTTTTATGTTTCCTAAATTTCATTCTAAATCGTGTAATAAGTTAACCTTTTAGATCAAATAACAAATTATACAGCATACTATTATTACTATATTACTATGTTATACTTTCGTTCTTGTCAAATTACGAAACTAGCCTGCCCGTATGGTGTTAACATATATATATGATGAGGTCATAAAAACTTGACAGATCTTCCAAAAAACGACAGTGAGCTTATACAATTAGCCAAGGAAGATCCAGTACAATTTGGGCACATATATGAGCGATATGTCAAAAAAATTTATACATACATATATTATCGCACAGGAAATGTGTATGATGCTGAAGACCTAACTACTAATGTCTTTATAAGAGCAATGAACAACCTACCGAAATATCAAGATAGAGGATTGCCATTTTCCTCCTGGTTGTATCGTATAGCACACAATTTAATATCTAATTGGTACAGAGATAAAGCCAAGCACGATGAAATCAACTTAGACAGCAATCCTTACATAACAGAACCAGACTCAGACCCCCATCAAATTAAGGAAGATAATGAAAATACTGAGATACTACTAGAGGCAATAAAAACACTCCCTCCGGATCGACAAGAACTATTAATACTTAAATTTGTTGACCGACTATCAAATAGAGATATAGGCAAAATAATGCGAAGAAGTGAAGGCGCAATAAAAAGTTTATATCACAGAACTCTACTCAGTTTAAAAAAAGAAATAAACAAAAACGATACTGGATAATCTGCCATGAACAATGATTCATATAAATCAGACAAATACTCTTCAGAATCACTGAAAGAAAGAACGCTCAAAGATCTTCTGAGTACATCCCATGCAATCAAAAAAACCCTTAATCTAATAACACCTCGCGAATCTTTTGTAAAGGAACTAAGGCAAAATCTAGATAATAATGTTGAAAATGTAGAAAGATCTATAAAAGAATCATCTCAAAAAAAGCAGCAACTCAAATGGACCGTAATTGGAGCCGGAATAGGAATATACACGATCAGTCTTCTAGTAACAGCAATTAGATTTATAAAATGGTTTTCCTCAACTAGAAATACTAAACACAAACAATAATTTACTAAACAACAACGTTTCGCATTTTACCAATTTTTCCAACCTCAGATTCTAGTACATCTCCCGGTTGCAAGAATTTTGGTGGAGTTCTTACAAAACCCACTCCTTCAGGTGTACCTGTAGCTATAATATCTCCAGGATAAAGCGTATGTCCCTTTGAAAAAATGGCTATAGTTTCAGCAACAGTAAACATCTGTTCAGAAGTGTTTGATTCCTGCATCAATTCACCGTTTACCCAGCAACGAATATCTAAATTCTGTGGATTTCCAATCTCATCTGATGTAACTATCCAGGGTCCCATAGGACAAAATCCATCCATACTCTTTCCTAAATAAAACTGTTTGTGTCTATACTGCACATCTCTAGCAGAGATATCGTTCAATACAGTATATCCAAATACAGCATCTAATGCGTCATCAATGTGGACATCAATAATTTTCTTACCAATGATAACTGCCATTTCAACTTCCCAATCAATCTGACGAGAAACATTAGCGTTATATGGAATATTACCAAAAGGCCCATTTATCGTGTTTGTGCCCTTCGTGAAAACCAATGGATATTCAGGCTTTGGTATCTCTGCAGAATTACCAGACGCAGTTTCCTTTGCATGACCTGCATAATTCTTGCCTAAGCACATTACGTTTCCAATTGGCCTAGGAATTGGTGCTATTACAGATGCATTATCAATATCATCAACAGGCAAACTAGAAAAATCATCCTTGTATCTTCGGGAAAATTCATCTGACTCCAATATCCAATCTATCATATTATTGGGCCACCCATCACAACTGTTTAAGTACTGAACACCATCCTCACTAACTACACCTAAAACATTCATTTCATCTACTAAGAACGTACCTATGCGCATCTTTCAGTCCTCATGTTTTTATACTTTATTAGTAATATCTAAATATAACAACAAAAAGTTTATCATCAGAGTACCAACCCGGCAAATCCACTGATAATTATACTAGCATTGAGTAATCAATAACATAGTATAATAATTCCAATATCAAAATACTAAACAATCAACCTAAGTATATTGATGTATACCATTTTTACACTTTATAAAGAAGACAAATACCATAAATTAATGTTATCATGGAATACAAAATGCCATCAATCGACAACAAAAACCGTTCAAATAGATTCAATCTAAAAAAGTTTTTTTCCAATATCGGAGCAGGAATATGCATGGGAGCAGCTGACATAGTTCCTGGAGTATCGGGTGGAACAATGGCATTTATACTAGGAATATATCAAGAACTTATTGATTCAATTAAATTGATCGATTCAACCACAATCAGGTTACTATTAAAACTCAAATTCAAAGAAGTTTTTAACTATATACCTTGGCAATTTCTTGCTTCGCTTTTCTTCGGCATGCTATTGTCAGTTGTAACTCTCTCTCAATTTATTGAAGATCAACTATCATCGAACCCAACTGTCATATGGTCATTCTTTTTTGGATTAGTATTGGCATCAGTAGTAACCATACTAAAAGCTATTAACAATTGGAGTACAACGATAATTATATTAATTATGATATCATCTGTAGTTTCATACGCAATTGTTGGAGCCGCCCCACAAAACACGCCAAACACAGCGTGGTTTATATTTTTGTCTGGAGCAATTGCTATAAACGCAATGATCCTGCCAGGAATATCTGGAGCTTATATACTAGTACTGTTAGGGAAATATAAATATATACTATCAGCGGTTAACAGCCGAGATTTTGTTACACTTACCATTTTTCTAATTGGAGCATCAATAGGTCTTGCTACATTTGTCAGGATGTTAAGCTGGCTACTCCAAAAACACAGAAATATATGTATGTCTGTCTTAACTGGCTTAATGATAGGATCATTGCGGAAACTATGGCCATGGCAATCAACAAATACACCAACGCATCCTATACTTCCTAGCTCCATGAGCTATGAAACAATAACAGTAATCGGTATAATATCAATAGGTATTTCAATGGTATTATTGTTACATAAGATATCCAACAATAAGAAAGAAACATAACATTCAACAAACTAACAAGGCATTATTGAAATGGATAATATTCTTCTTCTACACTCTAGTATAAGGTGGCTTATACTGATAGCTGGGTTACTAGCCATGCTTACACACATAGGTACGATATCCAATATAACCACTTACTCAAAATACAACAGAATAAGCGCCCTTATTTTTGCTATCACAATGGATCTACAAACTGCTATAGGTGCCATACTGCTTACAAGAAACATTATAGCTCTAGGTTATGACTATCTGATAACCGTAATCCCTCATGCTGCCAGTATGATATTGGCAATAATAACTGCACATATAGCATCAAGATGGTCAAAATCATCCCAAAAAATTATGTCTACTCTTATAGCAACTATAATTAGTCTATTGTTCATGCTTGCAGGCATTCGAGAAATTACAGGAAATTGGTTTGGATAAACATTCCTATCTAACAAAAAATTCACCCCATGATACAAGAAATACTAAACAATGCTACATTTATAGCTAAAAAAGCTGGATCTATATTACTAGAAGGCTATGGAAACCCTGGAACAATAAGCCATAAAGGTGTATCTGACATAGTAACACACTACGACAAAAAATCAGAAGATCTCATAATTGAATTTATCAAAAATAAATACCCAGAACATTCAATAACTGCAGAAGAAAGTGGCATACTTAACGGAACAAAAGACAACAAGTATCACTGGCTGATTGACCCTCTTGATGGCACTACCAATTTTGCTCATAGCTTTCCATTTTTTGCAGTATCAATATGTCTACTTGATCAAAACAAACCAATCCTAGGAGTGGTGTATGATCCCCTAAGAGATGAGCTTTTTTCATCAATATCTGGGAAACCATCTACTCTGAATAACAGCCCCATAAGAGTTAGTAAAACTAATTCCTTACAAGACAGTTTAATTGGGACTGGTTTCCCTTACGATATGAATGCCAATCAATCTAATAATCTCAAAGAGTTCGGATCAATTATGTACGAATCTCAAGGAGTACGACGTGCTGGAGCCGCAGCCTTAGATCTCTGCTATACTGCTTGTGGACGATTGGATGGTTTCTGGGAATTCGAATTGCAGCCATGGGATATGGCAGCAGGAGCATTAATTGTCACTAATTCTGGTGGACAAGTGACAAATACCAATGGTGATCCCAACTGGTTTCCTGGAGTATCAGTTCTGGCTTCAAATGGATTGATTCATCAAGAAATACTAGCAAATATTAAAAATAAAAACTCATAAAATAGCTGTCGTAATATATAAGGCAAATCTGCATTTCATACATTTATTATCAACAAAGTTAAGAATAGGAACATCACATTATGTCAGAATTTTTTACACTAATTTCACCAGAAGAAGCCTTTAATAAATTGATCTCAAACCTTGATTTTGACATCAAAACACATGAAATCGCAACAGAAGATGCTTATCACAGAGTTCTCTCGGAAGATATTTATTCACCAATCAACTTACCTTCATTCACAAAATCAACAATGGATGGCTATGCTGTTAGGGCTACAGACACATATGGAGCCACTACTAGTTTGCCAACATATTTGACTTTAGTAGATGAAATCAGCATGGGTACAAAGCCTTCGTTTCATTTAAGCCAATCAGAAGCAGCTTTAATTCACACAGGTGGTATGTTACCAAAAAATGCAGATGCAGTAGTAATGATTGAAAACACACAAAAAACTCATTCAAGTGAGATAGAAGTATACCAATCCGTTTCTATTGGAGAAAATATTCTCAACATAGGAGAAGACGTAACAAAAAGCTCTCAAATAATGCCGAAAGGTACATTATTACGCCCACAAGAAATAGGAGCATTAATGGCACTGGGTATAACATCTGTACATGTAAGTAACAAGCCAATAGTTGGAATAATTTCAACAGGTGACGAAGTAGTGCATCCGAGCAAAACCATAAATCCAGGACAAGTAAGAGACATAAACTCATATACATTAAGTGCTTTAATTACATCTGCAGGAGGTATTCCAAAACGCTATGGAATTATTGAAGATGACTTTGATTCACTCTTCTCAACTGCACAAAAAGCTAATACAGAATGCGATATTGTCTTAATAATTGCAGGCAGTTCTGTAAGCCACAGAGATATCACTTCAGAAATCATTAACCAATTAGGTGATCCTGGAGTCATATTACATGGGATTACAATTAAACCCGGCAAACCAACGATAGTAGGAATTGCACAAAACAAGCCTATTTTTGGACTACCTGGAAATCCAGTAAGTGCATTAGTGGTAGCAACTATATTACTAAAACCAACAATTTCTCACCTCCAAGGCTCAAAAATAGCTAATTTCACACCTACTATAGCCGCTATTCTATCACAAAATATACCATCAGTAGCAGGACGAGAGGATCATGTACCAGTACTACTGACTACAAATGACAATACTGTTTACGCTCGCCCAATATTTGGTAAGTCCAACCTAATATTTACATTAGTCAATTCCACAGGTAAACTCATTGTACCAATAAACTCAACCGGACTAATAAAAGATTCACAAGTAGACGTACATTTATACTAAAACTAATACTTTTATGTCATGCCTATACGAAATATATACCTAGAAGACATACCTTTAGATGAAGCAAGGAGCCATTGGGACAAACTACTTTTAACTCATGGTCTATCCTCGCCTCTAGGAGGTGAAGAGGTAGATATAAAATTATGTTTAGGAAGAGTTACAGCAAAGCCTGTCTGGGCTAAATTATCATCACCTCATTATCATTCAGCAGCAATGGATGGATATGCAGTAAAATCAACCACAACTGTATCAGCAACTGAAACATCCCCTATTACTCTCCAAACGCCTACAAATGCAGAATATGTCGACACAGGAAACCCTATGCCATCCTGGTCAGATGCAGTAATACCGATAGAACAAGTACATAAAACTTCGACAATATCAGAAACAAATATTACTATCTACAAATCTGCTGCTCCATGGCAGCATGTGAGGCCAATGGGTGAAGATATGGTAACAACTGAATTAGTATTACCAGCATTTCACTGCTTAAGACCTGCAGATCTTGGTGCAATAGCTGCTTCAGGACACTCTACGGTAAATGTAATAACGCAACCTACTGTAGCAATCATACCTACAGGAGATGAACTTGTAGAAATTGGCACACTACCAAAACCCGGTCAAATTATTGAATACAACTCACTAATCTTGTCTTCACAAATAAAAACCTGGAAAGCTTTACCCAAATGCTATCCTATTGTTCAAGACAACAAAAAGGACATTAAGAAAACTCTTCTAAATGCGGCATTAAATAATGATCTAATAATACTTAATGCTGGATCGTCAAAAGGATCAAAAGACTTCGCTGCTGATATAATCTCTGAAATAGGTGAAGTTGTAGTGCATGGAATTGCTGTGCGTCCAGGCCACCCTGTCATCCTCGGAGCCATAGAACATCCAGATAAGAAGAAACCAGTTCCTATAATTGGTGTTCCCGGATATCCAGTAAGTACTGTTCTAACCACAGAACTCCTCATTAAACCCTTACTACTAAAATGGCAAGGAATTGAACATCAAAAACCTATAGAAATTAAAGCATCTCTACCACGCAAAATAATGTCACCTATAGGCGACGATGATTTCGTACGTGTAGCTGTTGGAAAAGTTGGAGATAAAACTATTGCAATACCATTAGCTCGAGGAGCTGGAGTAATATCATCTCTAGTACGAGCAGACGGATTATTATGCATCCCACGTTTTACAGAAGGATATTCTCATCAATCTTCAGTAAATATAAATCTCTATACGCATCCTTCAAAAATAAATAAAACAATAATTGCAATAGGCTCTCATGATATATTATTAGATCTACTGTCACAACACTTGTCTAAAAACTACAATGACACTCGTTTAATATCAACAAACTCCGGAAGCATTGGTGGACTGGCATCCCTTAAACGTGAAGAGTGTCATATGTCTGGATCGCATCTATTAGACCCTGAAACAGGTGAATATAACAAGTCATATGTCAAACAATACTTAAGCAACATACCCTCATCAATTATTTATTTAGCAAATCGAGAACAAGGACTAATAGTACAACCAGGCAACCCCAAACAAATAAAGTCGTTACATGATCTAACAAAACCTGACATAACGTTTGTAAACCGACAATTAGGGTCCGGAACTCGTGTACTACTTGATTATCATTTAAATCTACAAAATATACCAATAGATAAAATATCCGGCTACGATAGAGACCAATATACACACCTAACTGCAGCGGCTACAGTATCATCTGGAGCAGCAGATGTCGCCATGGGAATTAGAGCAGCTAGTTTTGCGTTAGGATTAGATTTTATACCATTTACAACAGAAGAATATGATCTAATTATTCCAAAACACCACCTCGACAACAAGAATATACAAAACTTACTAAACACATTAATTGATAAACGTTTTAATCATGACATTATGGAAATCCCAGGATACAACATAGACAAAATAGGTGATATAAAATGTTCTGATGCTAGTAAACTCTAAATGGAACTGGTACAATTACCAGGAAAAATAGCATAAGCATAATATATGAGATTACCTTTCTGTTATCATCTAACTCAGTCACCTCATCCAACAACTCAGGATGCTTAGTCCCAAATACATAGAGAAGAACTGCCCACCACCACCAGCCCGTCCATACAAACCCTAATGCTATCAGGAAAAACATAACAACAGGACGCCACTTTTTTGCATTACTACCAAACAAAACATAAAGCACATGACCTCCATCCAGCTGGCCAACAGGTATTAAATTTAATCCAGTAACAAGTAATCCAGCCCAACCTGCTAGAGCCACAGGATGTATATAAACATCAATCCCTCCAGCTGGACTAGGGTTACCAGTAAAAAAATATCCTATCCAATACCAGAGTGGATTAATGTCACCATACGAGTATGGTCTAGGAAGCATTTCTCCAAAGACAAGCACCTTTGAAATTAAATACAATATTGAATTACCTTCTATCTGAAAATTATTGAATGGTAGCTCACCAACTTCTGATAAATAGAGTCCCAAAATTACTACCGGCAAAGCAACAGCTAAACCTGCCAAAGGACCAGACACACCAATATCATGCAAAATCTTTTTGTTACGAACAGGAGCCTTCATTTGTATGACTGCACCCATCGTACCTAAAAATCCTCCAGGCATTGGTATAAAGTAAGGTAAAGTTACTGTAGCCCCATGTTTTTTAGCCGCTAAATAATGCCCCATCTCATGTGCAAATAAAATTCCTAACAGACTTATAGCAAATGGCCAACCTGACCATAAAATTCTAAAAATTGTTAATATAGAAGTAGAAAAATCATAATATTCTAATTGATTTACAATTTCAATTGGTTCAGACGAATGCATACTTCCAGCATAAAGACATGTTAACATCGTAATTGCAAATAGAGTAATATTTATCAAAGGATTGCCCAATTTAGGATTAGAAGGTTTCTTTATTATAATTACCAAATGAATTCCATTGTCACTCCTGAGTAAAGGCACAAAGTCAAATCGACTCATCTCTTCATACAAAAAATCATATGCTCTTTCAGAGTCAACAAAAAGTTCTCCGTATATCCTTAAAATCTCAGCATCTGTACCAAGAACAGTTCTATTTACATTCATAACACTTTTTGTCAATACTATCAATCTATCCGTCACATCATTCGTTTCCTTCAACTGAATATCACCTGATAATTCTGTGTCATTATTAATATCCATAAGCCAAATACCATCCACAATTATAATTACAATATAAAGTTTACTGTATAACAGCAACAAAAGCGGGGACGAATGGGAGTCGAACCCACAATGGATCTTATTAGGACCCATCAACGATTTTGAAGACCGTGAAGCCCACCGGGACTTAATCATCCCCATACAAAGTCTAAGCTGATATACTACTATAAGTCAAGGGTATTAAAAGCCATCAATTTGTTACTATCCCATGATAGTTAAGCTTGACAACATATCTCGAGGAGTCTAGAATTGCAAGGTGTGCCGAGGTAGCTCAGTTGGTAGAGCAACGCCCTGAAAAGGCGTGGGTCCCCAGTTCAAGTCTGGGCCTCGGCACCAATAAGGCATGATATGTTGCGGGCGTAGTTCAGTGGTAGAACGTCTCCTTGCCAAGGAGAAGGTCGTGGGTTCGAATCCCATCGCCCGCTCTAGTAGACATAAACATCAAGTATCTAAATACGGCGACGTGGCCAAGTGGTAAGGCAGGGGCCTGCAAAGCCCTTATTCGCGGGTTCGAATCCCGCCGTCG